>LXNI01001452.1_pt1 | contig 20543 bp, 19 predicted proteins | sample 809091 | NCBI WGS metagenome assembly LXNI01 (sample SAMN04870527, study PRJNA318959) | sponge metagenome | biome: 01000161; feature: marine sponge reef; material: water | host: Sarcotragus foetidus | place: Greece: Milos, Mediterranean Sea | collected 2013-05-29 | depth 5-7 m | reverse complement strand
GTCTTTATGTCAATAAAATCAACCTGTTATGAATACTTCAGGGACGACTAGATAGGTGCTTTCCATCTCCAGTAGAAGGTCGTCCCGACACAAACGGCTATGCAGGAAATAGCGCGGCGTCTCCCGGCCGATGACAGCATTCACTGCATCCTCGACTTTCGGGAGATCGTCCGGATTCGCCAAGTAGATCTTCTGGAACGGGAGGTCGTGCAACCGCTCCGGGCAGGTCGCCCCCTCAATGCGGGCCTGCTCGATCACCGCCGCATGGTTGTGCAGGATTTCCCGGGCTTGGGCCGCCACATCCCCGCAATGCTGTGTTTCATGCCCGGTAATGCTGGCGGTTCCAGACAGATACAGGGCGCTCTGTCCATCGGCGGCATGCGAGACCCCGCGACAGAACGAAGGGCCGTGAGGTCCCAAGTGCTCGGGATAGTCCGAAGGTGCCGTTTGTCTGGGGTTTTCCAGTGAGTTTCCGGCGTCCCGTCCTGCCAGGAAGTACACGGCGAACCCTGGCGCGCAACTATTGGTGGTGGTCACCGCAGGCAACGCCAGCCCAGCAGCCTGCTCATCTTCCACCAAGGCCTGGCGCCGACCCTCGCAGAAGGCTTGATAGCGGTTCAGGCCGCCGGTCGGCCCGGTGATGTCCGGAAAATAGTTCCACACGCGCAGGATCCAGGGGTATCCCTGCTCGCGCGCGAGCAGGTGCAGGTCGCGGTAAACCTGGCGGGTCAGCGACTGCGGGTCCGACGAGTCCTCGCTGAACACCGCATGTGCGAACATCCGCGACCCGAAGCAAACGAAGCGGAATCCCCGGCTTTCACCGCGCCGTTCAATTCGGTCGCTGGTCCAATGCTCGCACAGGGCCGGCACGCCCAGCGGCGGCAGCCCCAATTCCAGTCCAGATTCGCTCGCCTCCGTGCGCGCACCATATAAGATACGCACAATGGTTTGTTCGGAGTGTTGAGGAGAAACCGGATCTGGAAAATACTCGATTCGGAAGCCCGATAACCTCGAAGACATGAATGAATACGACCGGAATCAGCGGTCTCCCAAAAGAATTTCCATTTTAACATCGGGTCGAGGTGCGGGCGCTCATGCGGATCGGCATTGACACCGGTGGGACGTTCACGGACTTCACCGTACTGGATGGCGATGTCTGGCGGGTTCACAAGGTGCCATCCAACCCGGATGCCCCGGCGCAGGCGATCCTGCGCGGCCTCCGGGAACTGGGAATCGATCTGCAGCAAGATTTCCATTTGGTTCACGGCACCACCGTCGCCACCAACGCCGTACTTGAACGCAAGGGTGCCCGCTGCGTTTACATCACCAACCGAGGGTTTGCCGATATCCTGAGCCTGGGGCGCCAGGCGAGGGCCGAACTCTACAACCTGACCCCCCTGCCCGAGGCGCCGCCCGTTCCGGCGGATCTGTGCCTTGAGACCGGCGGGCGCCTTGCATCCGACGGAGAAACCCTGGAGCCGCTGACCGATGCGGACCTGGACGAACTGTGCCGGAAAATCAAAGCTCTCCAGCCGGAGGCGGTCGCCATCAACCTTTTGTTCTCGTTTCTGAACGACCGCCACGAGCGACAGATCATGGAAGCCCTGCCGAAAAACCTGTTCGTCTCCCGATCTTCCGAAGTGTTGCCGGAAATCCGCGAATACGAACGCGGCATGGCAACCTGGCTCAACAGTTATGTCGGTCCGCTGGTTGGCCGCTACATCGATGAGTTGCATCGGTCCCTGCCAAATGTCCGGCTGGATACCATGCAGAGCCACGGGGCCACGTTGCCGGGCCAGCTGGCTTCCCGTCACGCGGTGCGACTGCTTTTGTCGGGCCCGGCAGGGGGATTGGCCGCAGCCCTCCAGATCGGCCAGCAGGCCGGATGCGAACGCATCCTGAGCCTGGACATGGGTGGGACTTCCACCGACGTGGCGTTGATCGACGGAGCCATCAAAATGACGTCCCAGGGAAAGATCGGGGGCTGGCCGGTGTCGGTACCGATGGCGGACATGCACACCATTGGAGCGGGCGGGGGATCGCTGGCATACCGGGACAGCGGCCACCTGCTCAGGGTCGGCCCGCGCTCCGCGGGGAGCCAGCCCGGTCCCGCCTGTTATGCCCGGGGCGGCACGGAACCCACCGTGACCGACGCGAATGTCGTGCTGGGGTGGCTGCCGGAACAGGCCCGCCTGGCGGGAGGCCTGCCTCTGGATATCCAGGCTGCAGAATCGGCGGTCGGGCGGTTAGCCCAGGAATTGGGCCTGGACCTGCACGAGACTGCGCAGGGCATTGTGCATCTGGTGAATGAAAACATGGCTCAGGCACTCCGCGTCGTCTCGGTGCGCCAAGGCCACAACCCGAAAGACTTCGTGCTGATGGCGTTCGGCGGTGCGGGCGGCCTGCACCTGTGTGAATTGGCGGATGCACTGTCAATGACGCAGGCAATGGTCCCGGTCCATGCCGGGATATTTTCCGCGCTGGGCCTGTTGCTGGCGCCACAGGGGCGGGAACTGTCCCGAACCGTGCCAGGTCGCCTTCAAGGTATGGATGATTCCGAAATCGAGCGCCGTTTCGACGAACTTGCCGAGAGAATACGCGAAGAGATCGGGGACGAGGTCTCACGATCCTGGCAACAGTCGCGCGATCTCGATTTGCGTTACGAGGGGCAATCCGAAGTCTTGCGCCTCCCCTGGGTTTCAGCCACCCGGACGCAGGAAGATTTTCACGCACGTCACCGGGAATGCTACGGCTACACACTCGACATGCCGGTAGAACTGGTCAATCTCCGGCTCAGTTTGAAGGATCCTTCCTCCCCCCCAGCCTTGCCCCCCTGGCCGGTGCAGGACCCTTCAGACCCCCTTGATCATGCCGCGGTACACGGTCTGGCCCTGCCGATTCCACTCTACGCGCGCGCCCAATTGGCGGTCGGTCAGACAGTGGAAGGCCCCGCCATTATCCTTGAGGATACTGCCACCACCCGGGTCTCGTCCCACTGGCGCGCTAAAGTGGATGCATGTGGTAATATCCGGTTGCAACGCGAACCCTGATGCTCCGGACCCATCATTGCCGCAACAGGCGCAACGCCCCCCAGCGCAAACCTCCGGGACCTGCCTACATGCCGTCGACTTCCGATCCCGGGGATGTCGGCACCTCGAAAAAAACAAAGTCTTCCGCATCCATGTCGAAGAGGGAGACATTCTGGAGCGTAATCGTGCCCCCACCATGGTCGGAAAGGTCCAGCACCACGTTATTTCCATCCTGCACGGCATTGAGATCGGAGACCTGCGAGATGTTGGAAAAAGCACTCAGGTCGAGCTTGTCCCTCCCGGAGGAGAAGTCGGTAATCTGGTCATTTCCGTCACCCACCCGGTACACGAAAGTATCATCGCCGCGTCCACCAGTCAGTACATCGTCGCCCGCCCCGCCGATGAGCGTGTCTTTCCCGCCACCGCCGTGGAGGACGTCATCCCCCTGACCGCCGTGGAGATAGTCCGATTTCTTCCCCCCGGAGATGTCGTCGTCACCTAGCCCCCCGCGCAGGACATCCTCCCCGTCAGTGCCATCGAGGGTTTCCGATCCAGATTGCAAGGTCCGCTCGGGTCTCCAAGTGTCGAAGTTTTCCGCACCCAAGTCGCCCAGAGACAGGCCCAGGAAAACGACCGTGCCGCCCCCCCAGTCAGAAAGGTCGATTTGCACCCCGATCACTGTATCCGAGTTGTCCGGATCCGTAGCAACGGTGATCTTCGATTCCAGCTGCGCCCACAGGTCTTCCTTGGTTGGGCGCGTGAACGTGAGTTTCTGGGCTTCCGGGGCCAGCCATGAGATGTCGAGCACATCCTCATCGGGATCGAAATCCGTGATGACGTCAGTGCCGTCGCCTCGGACATGGTGGAAAGTGTCCGCCCCCGCACCACCGGTCATGACATCGTTTCCGGTACCGCCGTAAATGTCATCGTTGCCGCCACGGCCATCAATGACATCGTCCCCGGCCGTGCCCGTGAAAATGTCGTCTTTTTCGGTGCCGATGATTTTCTGGGTTTCGTTCTCAGCCATTTCCCCATCCGTTGTACTAATGACTAGAATTCTACCACCAAAAGTCAGGTTTGCGGAGTGCGGTTTACGCGGGGGAATCGGCCGCGGCGACCGTGCCCTTGGTCAGGATGACGATGTTGCAACTGGCGCGGCGCTGGTAGTCAACACTGTCCATCATCCGGTTGACCAGAAGCAGACCAAGGCCCCCGAATTCCCGCTCTTCGGCCGATGCCACGACATCGGGTTCCAGCCTCTGCGTCGGGTCGAACTGCAAACCGTCATCGACCACCATGACCACAAGCATCCCTTCCTCTAGGCGCACGATGACCTCGATTCGATGTCGGTCGTCATCGTCGTAGCCATAACTGATCGTGTTGGTCAGCAGTTCATCCAGGACAAGATTGACGGCGTAGGCAAGTTCCGGGGAGACTCCCGCATCGGCACAAAATCCGTCGATGCTCGCCGCGACACCCGCGATCTCCCTCAGATCGTTGGCGAGTGCAACTTCGAGGACGGCCACCTCCCTGTCCATGTCCGCCTCTCACTCTTCGCGGAGGGAGCGGTAGAAAAAGTCTGTCACCGGCTTCACCAGATAGCTGATGATCGTTCGCTCCCCGGTGCGGATGTGCGCCTCGACCGGCATGCCAGGCGTCACTTCCAATCCGCCACCAAGGCGATCCGGTGCCAGCACCTTCCCGACCCGGTTCCCTTCGACCGGGTCGTCCAGGGTCAGTTCGACCTCGTACCAGCTCTGGCCGGTTTGTTCCTCACGCACCGCGTCCGCCGACACGCGTACGACGCGGCCGTCGAACTCGGGCGTCTCACGCGCCGGGAAGGCGGAGAAGCGAAGCAACGCCGACTGGCCGGGATAAACCTGATCGACATCGATCGGGGCGACGCGCGCCATGACGACCCAACGCGCATCCAGCGGCACAATCTGCAAGATCGGCTCACCCGGCTGCACCACTTCACGCGGGGCAAATACGGTCATGCCGAACACTTGGCCCGCAACCGGTGTCCGCACCTCCCTCCGCCGCAGTTTTTCGCGTACCGAGACCAGCCCCTCCTTCACTTGGTTTTCGCGCGCATTCACGTCGCGTGCCTGTCGCTCGGCTTCCTCGACCCGGCGCACATCCACCTGCAGGATCTGGAGCCCCATCTCCGCGATGCTCCCTCGCAGGCGGGCAATCTGGGCCGTGGTCGTCCCCAGCTGGCCTTCGAGATTCTTCGCCGCCCGTTCAAGAGCCAGTGCCCTCGGCAGAGACGACAAGCCTTTTTCCAGCAAGGACCGCTGTGCCTCAAGCTCGCGCATGACCAGCCTGTTCTGTTCCTTGAGAGCCACGGCCTGCGCTTCCAGCCCAGCAATCTCGTCGCGCGCCTGCCCGACCCGCTCACGCAGTTGCGCAATCTCGCCCTTGCGAGCCGCCGCCCGTGCCTGGAACAGGCGCTTCTGGCCGTCGAGGATCTCCCGGATCACAGGATCCTCCGCCGCCATCGCGACCAACTCCGGATCCCACGCGATAGCCTCAGCACCACTCAACTCGGCCTCCAAGCGGTTGCGCCGAGCTGCGAGTTCGGCGTACTGCGCCACAAGGATCGTCTCCTCCGTACGCAAGCGCCCATCGGAAAAGCGCAACAGCACGGCGTCCGCCGCCACCCGATCGCCGTTGCGGACCAGAATCTCACGGATCGTGCCGCCATCGATATGTTCGACAACCTGGTTGCGGGCCTCAGCCATGACCCGCCCCGTTGCGATCACCGCACCGGAAATCGAAGCCAGCACGCTCCAGCCCAAAAGGCCGCCGAGCAGCACGGCCGTCCCGGCAAAGCCGAGCAGCAAGGCCCGGTTGGCCGAAATCTGGCTGACGCCGGGGCTACCCATCACGAACTCTCCTCCCGCGGCCTCTGCGCGATAGAGGGAACGACTTCGCCGGACGACCCGGGAGGATTCTGCTTTTCGCTCGTTCCCTCGGGCTGGAGGCGGGTATCGACCACCCGGGCGACCGCGTCGGCGATCTGCTGTTCACGGCTAGGAAGATTGTCGGGCGGCAATGCCGGCCCCCCGGCGGGAAGGCGAGCAACCTGCTCGCGGCGCGAACGCTCCCTTGCGTCGACGTCCGCGGCATCCGCAACAGCCTTCCGGCCGCCCTTGTGAACCAGTGGCGGGTCGCCGCCACTTCTCGGGGGGGAAGGCGATTGCAACTGCCGCACCGGTGTTTTGCGGGAGCCCGCGGTGGCCGGAACCGGGCGTCCGGCCTTCATCACATAGACCGTATCGCATTGCGCGAATGCCCCATGGCGGTGAGCGATGATCACCACCGCGCCGTTGCGTTTCTTGTGGCCCTCGACTGCACGGGCGAGCGCCATCGTCCCTTCGGCGTCGAGGTTCGAATCGGGCTCATCCATCACCACCACCACGGGGGCGCCATAGAAGGCCCGGGCCAGCGCGATCCGCTGGCGTTGGCCACCGGAGAGCGCGGCTCCGCCCGCCGACACCTGAAAGTCGTAACCGCCCGGCAACTTGAGAATCATCTCATGCACCCCCGTGCGCTTGGCCGCCTCCACGATGTCCCTGTCTTTCGCGTCGGGAGACATGCGGGCAACATTCTCTGCGACGGTGCCCTCGAACAGCACCACTTCCTGCGGCAGGTAGCCTATATGCTGGCCGAGCGCCGCTCCGTATTGCTCCAATTCCGCCCCATCGAGCCGTACCGAGCCGCCCAGCGACCGGTACACGCCGACCAGCCCGCGGGCCAGGGTAGACTTGCCCGAGGCCGAAGCGCCTGCAATCCCCACCGCCTGGCCGGGACCTATCTGGAACGAGGCTCCCCGCACCGCCGGCACCCGCGCACCCGGTGCAGCGACCGTAAGTCCCTGCACCTCCAGGATCGCACGAGGTGCGGGCAGAGCGGTCCGGGAGGGAGCCTCCGGCATCTCTTCCAGCAACCTCGCCAGTGCACGCCAGGCGGACAGAACCCGCTGCAGAAGCGGCCATTGCCCTACCGCCTGGTCGATCGGAGCGAGGGCGCGGCCAAGCAGGATCGAGGCTGCGATGATGATGCCGAACGTCACCTCCCCCTGGATCGCGAGCCAAGCGCCAAGCCCGAGCATCATCGACTGCAGAAACAACCGGAGCGTCTTGGTGGTGGCACCGAAGAAACCACTCCGGTCCGAAGCCGCCATGGCGCGTTCGAGCAAGGCGCCCCGCAAGGCGCCCGAGTGCGCGATGACCGAATCCTGCATGCCGAGCCCCTGCAGGGTCTCGCTGCCCGCGCGCATCTGCTCGACGAAATGCGCGGAACGGGCCGTCGCCTCCCCCAGCTCCTGCTGGAAATTCTTGGTGCGGGCCTGGTTGAGCAAGGCGAGGACCAGAAGCAGGCAGCCCGAGAACACCGCCAGAAGCCCCAGCATCCAGTGAAACATGAACAGCACGCACAGGAAAATCGGCGTCCATGGCGCATCGAAGAATGCGAATGGGCCCGGTCCGGAGGCGAAGTGCTGAATCGCGTCCAGGTCCCGCAACCCGGTCGCCGGACGCGCCCGTTCGGCCGGGGAGACCGCGCGCGTCAAGATCGCCTTCAGTACACGCGCGTCGAGCCGGAGTTGCAACCGCGCCCCAGCACGGGCCAACACCCGGCCACGTGCATAGTCCAGAATTCCCATCATCAGGAAGAGAAAGGCGGTGATCGCGGCCAGCGTGACCAGCGTCGCCTCCGAGCGGGAGGTCAGCACCCGATCGTAGACCTGAAGCATGAACAGCGGCCCGGTCAGCATCAGCAGATTGACGAAGATGCTGAAGAAGCCGACAGAAAAGAGGAGGTGTCGGCTTTCCGCCAGTACAGCACGAATCTCACGATCGCCGTTTCGAGTCTCTGTCATCGGGCGATTCCTCGCGACTCTTGGTCCTTTACGGCGCAATGATCCCCTTCGTCAATCACGACCGTCCACCCCGCGGTCCGGATTCAATTTTCGGCGATTCCGCAAGGCGGCCAATGGACCGAAGAAACACCACACTGAACCTGCATCTCGTACCTTCCGGTAACGGTTGCGCTTTGGCCTTCGCCTTGCCGAAATGGGGCTATTATAGGTGGTGATTCAGGATTTTTCCGGGATCGCCCAAGGCTGAGACCCTGATGGTTCTGCCACGGGCGTGAAGACTTCGGTGCATATATTCAGGTCGCAATCGTCAAGCATGGCGTACCCCATATGTCCATATACGAATGCCGCCCGTTGTGCAAGTTATTCTTCGTCGGGCAATATCGAGACGGCCAGATTGCAGGTTTATGTTCGACCTGTTGATGCGGGTCTCGGCCGAAGCCTTCGCCAACTGGCCCTGAGGAAATCTGCCGACCCCCCGCCTCATTTGAACCCCGGGGTCTGCGCCCCAACAGACCAATGCCCGGAACCGCGAGAAGGCGTTGGCAGCTGCGTTGCCTTGACACCAAGCCGCCAGCTTCTGCTCAATACGGTCAATCGCCACATCGTAGTCATGCGCCCGCTTCCACTGCAGCCACACGAAGGACCCGACCAGCGGAGAACTCCGGCTGCGGGGGCGGCGGTAGCGGGCCGCCGGCAGGCGGCCCGAACCCGAAAACCTTTGCGCCTTGAAAACCGCTCCGGGTCGGAGGTCGGGGACCTGCACGCCGGCAGGCCAAAGTAGACGCATATGGTAATATCCGGCTACAACTTAAGCCTTGATTTTCCGACCCGCACATTGCCTTGACAAGCGAACTGATCGCCTTCTGGCACGGCCTGTTCCTGCTTCCGGCATGGGGCTACTTTCTGCTGGTTCTGGGGCTAACGCACATCACCATCGTCGCGGTCACGCTCTTCCTGCACCGTGATCAGGCTCACCGCGGACTGCGCCTGAATCCGTTGATCCGGCATTTCTTCCGGTTCTGGCTTTGGCTGACCACCGGCATGAACACCCGGGAGTGGGTGGCGGTGCACCGCAAACACCATGCGGCCTGCGAGACCTGCGACGACCCGCACAGCCCGGCGGTTTCCGGCATCCGCACCGTGCTGTGGGCCGGCGTGAAACTGTACAAGGAGGAAACAGCACGGGAGGAGACCCTGCGCCGCTACGGCAGCGGCACGCCGGACGATTTCCTTGAACGGCACCTGTACACCCCCCGGCGGAATATCGGCATCATCCTGCTGCTGCTGACGCAACTGGTCCTGTTCGGACTGCCAGGAGTGGCCATATGGGCGATCCAGATGATGTGGATCCCGTTTTTTGCCGCAGGCGTGATCAATGGCATCGGTCACTGGTTCGGGTATCGATCCTTCGCCACGGACGATCTTTCCACCAATATCGTCAACATCGGCATCCTGATCGGCGGCGAGGAAATGCACAACAACCATCATGCCTACCCGTCTTCAGCGCGATTCTCGATGCGCTGGTGGGAATTCGACATCGGCTGGATGTACATCCGCCTGCTGCGCATGCTGCGGATGGCCAAGGTATTGCAGCAGGCCCCCCGGTTGAGGCTGCGTCGCGCCAAGACCCAGATCGACCAGGAAACGATACAGGCCCTGATTACCAGCCGAATCACGGTCATGGGCCAATACGCCCGGAAAGTGCTGCTCCCCACGCTGCGCGCCGAGATGCGCAATGCCACCGGTCATTACCTCCTTGGGCTCAAACGGCTGAGCAAAATGCTTCCAACACTGGAACATCGGCTGACGCCGCTTGACCACGATCAGCTCCAGCAACTCCTGTCACAATGCCCACGGCTACGCGAGGTGATCCGTTACCAGCAGCGGTTGCAGGAAATCATCCGCGCCCGGAACGAGGGCTACCGGATCATGCGCACCCGGCTCGACGAGTGGTGCGTGGAAGCCGAACAGACCGGCATCGCCGGTCTTCAGCAGTTCGCGCGCCGACTGTGCCGTTATTCGCTCCGACCGGCCTGACCCTTTTCCCCATCCCGACCCTTCAGCGTCTACGCCAATGAAAAAACATTTCTGGATCCTAGCTCTATTCCTTCCCCTCACTCTGGCAGGCTGTGAAACCATGGGCGATGTCGCTTCCTGGTTCGACGATGAGGACGCTCAGGCCGAAACCGTGGTCGACGAAGAGCCCACCCTCAAATACGTCACCGTGACGGTGAAGGACCGATATGGATTCCGCATCAAGGACCCGCTGGGCCAAAGGACCACCGGCGGCAGTTGCGGAATCTGGAAGGATCAGGCTCAAGAAACCCAGGGCGCATGCTGCTGGAGCAACCGCGGCGAATGCGCCTGCCCCTGCCCGGAATAGCCAGAAGTTTTGACGGGAAAGCCCGGCGGAACCGCCCGGCTCCTACTTAATCTTGGATTCCTTGTAGAGGACGTGCTTGCGTACGACCGGGTCGTACTTCTTGATTTCCATCTTACCGTCTGCCGTGCGCTTGTTCTTGGTTGTCGTGTAGTAATGACCCGTGCCGGCGCTTGAAACCAGCTTGATTTTCTCGCGAACTGCCTTGGCCATGACCGTCAGACCCGAACGCCGCGGCCGCGGATTTCATTCAATACCGTTTCAATGCCCTTCTTGTCGATGATCCGCATCCCCTTGCGGGAGACCCGCAACTTGACCCAGCGATTCTCGCTTTCCACCCAGAAACGTTGAGTGTGGAGGTTCGGCAGGAAACGCCGCCGCGTCTTGTTGTGCGCGTGCGAAACATTGTTGCCCGCCATCGGGCGCTTGCCGGTAACCTGGCAGATCCGTGACATGAGAGAAGCCTCAAACTTGAGCGGCGAACTTTAGCAGAAACCGCGTCCAGGCGCAAATTGGCTGGCTTGTATAATCCCGGTATGAACCAGCCTGCAGAAGATCTACGCGACCAGACGTCCCGCCTATCGGAAGACGTGACCGAGCCGCTACTGGGCTCGCGCAAGATATACCAAACCGGTTCCCGCCCGGATTTGCGGGTCGGAATGCGCGAGGTCGAGCAAACCGCCTCATCCACCAGTTTTGGGAGCGGGCTCAATCCCCCTATTCCCATCTATGACACCTCCGGCCCGTATACCGATCCGGACGCGGTCATTGATATCCAGTCCGGCCTGGCACCGATGCGCGAAGCCTGGATTCAAGAACGGAACGACAGCGAGGTGCTGGAGGCTCCCACCTCCGAATATGGGCGCGAACGGCTCAGCGACCCGCGCCTGCAGGAAATAAGAATGACGGCGGCCCGCCCGGTGCGGCAGGCATGCGGCGGAGGTACCGTCACGCAGATGCACTACGCCCGTGCCGGCATCGTCACACCGGAGATGGAGTACATCGCGATCCGGGAGAATGCCGGACTGGAAGCCCTGCGCGAGGACCCGGCCTTCAAGGAACTGCTGAAACGCCACCCGGGGGAACCGTTCGGCGCCCACCTGCCGGAAACCGTGACCCCGGAATTCGTGCGCCAGGAAGTGGCGACCGGACGCGCCATCATTCCGGCCAACATCAACCACCCGGAATTGGAACCGATGATCATCGGGAAGAATTTCCGGGTCAAGATCAACGCCAATATCGGCAATTCCGCCGTCGCCTCCTCGATCTCCGAGGAAGTCGAAAAGATGGCGTGGGCAGTTCGCTGGGGCGGCGACACGGTCATGGACCTGTCTACCGGCCGCGACATCCACGAGACCCGCGAGTGGATCATCCGCAACTCGCCGGTGCCGATCGGAACGGTGCCGATTTATCAGGCACTGGAAAAAGTCAACGGGCGGGCCGAAGAACTGACTTGGGAGATCTACCGGGACACCCTGATTGAGCAGGCCGAACAGGGCGTGGACTACTTCACGGTGCACGCCGGAGTACGGCTGCCATACATCCCGCTGACCGCCGACCGCGTCACCGGCATCGTGTCGCGCGGGGGGTCCATCCTGGCCAAGTGGTGCCTGGCGCACCATCAGGAGAATTTCCTGTACACGCACTTCGAGGAGATCTGCGAAATCCTGAAGCAGTACGACGTGTCTTTCTCGCTGGGCGACGGGCTGCGCCCCGGTTCCATCGCCGATGCGAACGACAAGGCCCAGTTCGCGGAACTGGAGACGCTCGGGGAGTTGACGAAAATCGCCTGGGACCATGACGTCCAGGTCATGATCGAGGGGCCGGGCCACATCCCGATGCAGATGATCCGGGAGAACGTGGAACGGGAAGTCGAGGCCTGCAACGAGGCGCCGTTCTACACCCTCGGCCCGCTCGCGACCGATATCGCTCCGGGATACGACCATCTGACCTCGGCCATCGGAGCAGCCATGATTGGCTGGTTTGGCACGGCCATGCTGTGCTACGTCACGCCGAAAGAGCATCTGGGGCTGCCCGACAAGCAGGATGTGCGCGACGGCATCATCGCCTACAAGATCGCGGCGCACGCGGCAGATCTCGCACGGGGACACCCGGGCGCACAGCTACGCGACAACGCCTTGTCCAAGGCCCGCTTCGAGTTCCGCTGGCGCGACCAGTTCAACTTGAGCCTGGATCCGCAAAAGGCTCAGGAACTCCACGACGAAACCCTGCCGAAGGAAGCCGCCAAACTGGCACACTTCTGCTCCATGTGCGGACCTCACTTCTGTTCCATGAAGATCACCCAGGACGTGCGCGACTATGCCCGCCAGCACAACCTGGCCGACCTATCGACGGCTATGGAACAAGGCATGCAGGAGAAAGCGGTCGAATTTCGGGAAAAAGGCTCTGAAATCTACATGCCGCAATAGTTTCTGCCAGGAAACGCCTCCCGACGGCCCCACAATCTTGTTAAAATAGCGCGCCCGGAAAGGTGCGCAACCATCCCCTCATTAATGGAAATCGAGACAGCACGCCACAACATGGTGGAGCAGCAATTGCGCGGAAGCTCTGTTCTCGACACGCGCGTGCTGACCGCCTTTCTGAACGTCCATCGGGAAGATTTCGTTCCTCCCGAGCATACCAGTCAGGCTTTTGCCGACACAGCCATTCCGCTGCCCTGCGGGCAACACATGATGTCGCCCCGAAACCAAGGACTCGTACTGCAATCCCTTGAGTTGCAGCCGGGAGAACACGTTCTGGAGGTCGGCACGGGCTCGGGTTTCCTGGCCGCCTGCATGCAGCACCTCGGTGCCCGGGTCGATAGCCTGGAAATTCACCCTGAACTTGCAAAAACCGCGGGAAAAATATGGTCCGCTTTGGAAGGCCCCGAGGTTTCCGTGCATGCGATGAATGCTTGGTCCTTCCAGACACATGTCCGCTATGATGCGGTGGTGATTACCGCCTCGATGCCGGACTACGACCCCCATTTCGAGCAGTGGTTGAAATCCTCCGGGCGCCTGTTCGTCGTGGTCGGTCACCCTCCCGTGATGGAAGCCTGCCTGATTCGGCAATACTCGCACGGAAAAACCTCCCTCAAGAGTCTGTTCGAACTGGAGGTGGGTCCCATTGTTCCTCCGGCTGCTTCCGCCTGACCATGCAAGACATTTCTCCGGCCGAACTCAAGCAGCGCCTGGACTCGGACGCTCCGCTCCCGCTGCTTCTGGATATCCGCGAGCCTTGGGAGATCGAACGGGCTCACCTGCCGCACAGTCGCTGCATTCCCATGGGTGAACTGACTGCCCGACTACAGGAATTGGATCCAGACCGGGAAACCGTGGTACTCTGCCACCATGGCATCCGCAGCCGCTCGGTCTGCCTGTTCCTTGAGCAGCACATGCAATTCTCCAGTGTCCTGAATCTTGACGGAGGAATCGACGCCTGGGCGCGGCAGGTCGACCCGACTGTCCCGACCTACTAGTCGATATAGGATGTCCACAACTGGTTCGGTTATGAATTTTTCCAGACACCTCGCAACCTTGCTCGTGTGCAGCCTGACCGGGATTGCGCATGCCGGCGATGATCTGCTCAACATCTACCTGCTGGCCCAACAGAACGATGCCGAATTGCAGGTGGCCGAGGCCCGCTACCAAGCCACCGCCCAAGGGGACTCTATCGCCTTGGCGAACCTATTGCCGCATGTCTCGTTCGAGTACAACCTTTCCGAAACCCGGCAATCGGTCGACGGAGAAAGCTTCGGGAGAAGCGGTCGCGCCCGCTACACCACCCGGAATGACCGGTTGACCTTGTCGCAAACCCTGTACCACCACGACCTGTACGTCGAACTGGATCGAGCCGACGCCAGCACCGCCCGAGCACTGGCGCAACGTGACGCGACCCGTCAGAAACTGATCGTCCGGACAGCCGAAGCCTATTTCGACGTCCTGGCCGCCCAAGATAGCGCCCTGTTCTCCCGCAAAGAGAAAGATGCCATCGCCTTGCAGCTGGAGCAGGCCGAGGCACGCTTCCAAGTTGGACTGACCGCCATCGTTGAGGTCAAGGAGACTCAGGCCTCCTACGACTTGGCGGTGGCACGGGAGATTGAGGCTCAAAATATTCTGGAAAATCAATTAGAAGCCCTGACCGTGATTACCGGGCACCCACATCAGAATCTGGCCTCCCTGTCGGGCCGGCTCCGCCCGACCCCACCAGAACCGACCAATATCCAGGAATGGACCGAGGCAGCGCTGAAACACAATCTGGACTACCTGATCCGGAAGCGCGAACTGGATGTGGCCCGCCACACCGTGCGGTTTGAAGAGGCCAAACACTGGCCAACCCTGGACTTGTACGCAAGCCTGAGTGATACCGAGGATACCGGCGGTGTGTTCAGTCCTGCCGGAAGCGAAACGCACGCGGACCGCGTCTCGATCCAGTTGAAGGTTCCTCTGCTGGCCGGGGGCAAAACGTATTACCGCACCCGTCAGGCCATATTCGAGCGGGAAGCCGCCCAAGCGGAACTGTTGGCGACGCGGCGCAAGGTCGAACAGGATGTCCGCTCCGCCTATCGCGACGTCACGGCCGGAATCTCGCGTGTCCACGCCTTTGAGCGGGCATTGGAATCCGCCCGAGTGAACCTAGAGGCTCATCAGGCGGGCCTTGAGGCCGGCACTCGCGACACGGTCGACGTGGTGCAAGCTACCAGCCGACTGTATGCCGCCGAACGTGATTACTCGCAGGCCCGCTACGACTACATCGTTGACACCCTGCGCCTGCGCCAAGCCACAGGCCAACTCAGTTTGGAAGACATCGAGTGGGCGAGCAGCCTGCTTGATTGAATATTTTGAAACCGGAACCGGAAAGCCGCGCCCCCCTGATCTACCGCGCGCTTGTATTCACAGCCGCTATTCCCGCGTTTCTGTATACCGCACTGCGCGCCCTGCGTGATGGCGGCAAACGTTATCTGCTGCAGCGTTACGCCTGCGGACTGCCCACAGACCTGAAAGGCCGAGTCTGTCTGCACTGCTGTTCGGTTGGCGAGGTTCGTGCGGCCTTGCCGTTGGCACGGGAACTGCTTGAAGACGGACAAGCCCTTTTCATCAGTGTCGGAACTCCAACCGGACGGCGCATGGCACGCACATTGCTGGCGGAAATCCCCTGCATCTATTTCCCTTTGGATCATGTCTCGGTGGTTCGGCGCTGGCTGAAACGTCTGAATCCCAAAGCCATGCTGATTATGGAAACGGAACTGTGGCCTAACTTTTTCAGCACCGCACGTCGGATGGGCATCCCTCTGGCACTGATCAACGCCCGCCTGTCGCACCGAACAGAGAATCCTCCCGTTCCACTGCGCCCTGCGCTGCGTCAGGCAGCGCAACAACTACGCTGCATCCTGGCACGCAGCGAGAAAGATGCCGCACGTTTCGCCGCATTGGGCGCCCCGGCCGAAAAAATCGAGAACCTGGGCAACATCAAGTACGCGGCCATAGCCGAAGATGTGCCGGACACCGCGCCAATCCAGCGCCCCTACGTGCTGGCCGCATCCACGCACGGGGACGAAGAAAAGCTGATCGCACAGTCGTGGCAGACGTTGGATGCCAGGGATCATTTGCTGGTGTTGATGCCGCGCTATCCGGATCGCGCATCGGAAATCGTGAAAATCCTTGAGTCAGTGAACCTGAAAGTGGGACTGCATTCGCGGGATAAACAGCCACGACCGGATGACCAAATCTATCTGGCCGACACGCTGGGCGAAGCCCTGTGGTGGATGCAGCACGCAGCATTCGTGTTTATCGGCGGCTCGCTGATCGAACGTGGCGGACACAATGTGCTGGAGCCTGCTTCTCTGGGCAAAGCCTGCGTGGTCGGACCTCACACCGAGCATTTCGAAACGGAAGTCCAGGCTTTACAGGATGACGGCGGCCTGCGACAAGTGGAGGATGCCGGGGAACTAGGCCAGATTTTCTCGCAATGGCTGGAGCATCCAGACGAGGCGGAACGCATCGGCGTACGGGCACAAGTTCACGTCCGCGACCGGAATCAACTAATCAGGCGCTATGTGGAGACCCTCTACCGCTACTCCGTGCTGAACTAGGCCCGTTCTGGGGGCAGCTTCACACCAGTCTCGTATCCAGATACGCTTTCTCGGAAATGGCGGTCCAGTCCCGCACCCGAGCAGAGAACGCCTGGTAGCTGTCGTTCACCCGACGGACGAAGGGATCGATTCCGGCCACCTCCTCGATAACCGCTTCGGCATGCTGTCGCAGGACGCGCAGTATCTCCGGCGGGAATTGCCGGAGCTCAACCTGGTATTTCTCGACCAGTATCTTCAGTGCATCGTTGTTATGCGCAAGGTAGTCCGCCACGACGTCCCCGTTGGCCACCGTGGCGGCGTGCCGCACGATGGCCTGAAGATCACCCGGAAGTGCCTCAAACGCCGAGCGGTTGATCAAGAGCTCCAGCGCCGTGCCAGGGTCATGCCAACCGGGGTAGTAGTAGTACTTCGCCGCGCGATGCAAGCCGAACGCCAGGTCGTTCCACGGGCCGATCCACTCGGTGGCATCGATCGCCCCGGTCTGCAACGCTACCAGTAATTCCTTGCCGCTGAGCACCACGGGCGTGACCCCAACCCGGCGCAACACTTCGCCTCCCAGTCCCGGAATGCGCATACGCAAGCCTTTCAGGTCCTCGATCTGATGGATTTCCCGCTTGAACCAGCCTCCCATCTGTACCATGGAGTTGCCGGCGGCCAGAGGTAGGACATTAAAGGGGGCGTAGGCTTCCTCCCACAACTCCATACCACCCCCCTTGTACAACCAGGCGTTCATTTCGTTGCCCGTCATGCCAAACGGCAGGGCGGAGAAGTAGTGGAATGCCGGATTTTTCCCCTTCCAGTAATAAGAGACACCATGGCCCATCTGCACTGCACCCTGGCTGACCGCATCGAACACCTCGAACGCGGGCACCAGTTCACCGGCACCATAGACCTGCACCTGCAGGCGGCCGCCGGACATCTCGCCGATGGTCTGTGCTAGAAACTCCGCGCTGGTTCCCATTCCGGGAAAGTTCTTCGGCCAGGCAGTTACCATCTTCCAATGCAGCGGTTCGTCGGCATTCGCTTGCCGGACTGGTCCGAGTCCGGCCGCTGCCACAGCTCCTGTCGCTCCGATAAATTCGCGCCGTCGCATCGTGATCCTCCAGAAATGTGAGGCTGCTGCCTATAAATCGGCCGCAGGCGCCCCTCGAGCGTACCCCTGCAGCAAGACATCGAAATCCTGTTCCTTGAAGTGGAATTCAGAGTTCTGTGCCTGCTCTTTGAGACAGGATCGATGGAGGCGTTTGAGATTGCGTTGTTTCCAGAGTTTCCCGAACCGGATTCGGCACCGATCGAAGTCGATCAGGAAAAAATCGCCCGAAGGTTGCAGCAGGATATTGCTCAGGTTGAGATCAGCGTGCCAGACCTGCAGGTCATGGAACCGGCGCAACAACATGCCGAGATTCTCCCATTCGGCCGCCACCAAGGCCCGCTCGCGCAGGATCTGAGTGAGGGAGCGGGCACGAGAAATCCGGGTGACGATCAAGTCGGCGCGGTACACCAGTCCACTGCGAATCACTCTCCAGGCGACCGGATTGGGCACGGGTAGCCCCTTCCCTGCCAATTCTTGCAGAATCTTGGCTTCTCTCGCCGGACGCGACCGATTCAGCCCTGTCCAAAGATAGCGGTCGCCCAGAAATTGCGCCACCTTGCCCCCTCGGTGGTAGTGCCGCAACGCATACTCTGTATCCTCATGGCGGAACAGCCAGACCGTACCTCGCCCGCTGCCGAAACTGGACAGCATCCCCTGCACACCCAAGTGATGCGGGTCGAAAAGTTCCGGTGTCGCCTCTGAAAGCCATTCCGGGTCGTATACGATATGACCCTGCCCGTCTTCCGGCATCCGTTGTTGCATGAGCGAATCTCCGCGCCCATCATAGCCGCCAAAGATCTTGTACCTCATCGGCTAAGACGTACAACGAGCGGTGCCTATCCGAAATTATGCAGGCTGAAATTTCAGCTCAGTCTGGATTGTCAGGTGGCCTTACTTTCCGCAGTTCGCGTCTGATGAAGCTGATACCTGGACTCAATCCCCAGCCAAACGTTGGCGTCAAGTCCGAGGACTCTTTCGAACTGAAGCGCCATCTCGAGGTCGAGCGAAACTGCTCCCGAAATGATTTCACTGATTAATTTTGGAGAACACCCGCACTGGCGGGCGAATTCAGCATGTGGAATGCCCAGCGTCTCCAAATATTCCTCCAATATCCATCCTGGCGGAACTGAATAATCCGGATCGAATTGGTTGAGTGAGGTCTTCAAGATTCCTCTCCACCAGCAGTCATCTCAAACGTTCCCGGAATCGTCAAATCGTAACTACTGACAATAGACTGGTCAATATTCGACGTAGGACTTTTCTTCTTGGATCCTAGAGCCAAGCAGCACGTTGATCTGTTTCTTGGCCGCAGCGCGCTGATCATTCTGAATGTAGACAGAACGCGCCAAATCTATGAACTCCTGATCGAATTCCTGCCTCAATTCCTTAACACGAATCTGATCTTCAATATTCCACAGAGCCTGATTGATGCCTTTCAGCGTCTCTTTCAGGGGCGGGATCGCCTCTGTGTTCACCGAGACCGTCTCCCATACCTGAACCAGTAGATCCAATTCCATTCTCACATTCCGCAATTTCTCTTCGTCCGTTATCCGCTCCGCCTTGATTTCCAAGATGGTGATCTTGTCCACCAACTCCCCCGGCGATACGGGTACACTAATATGTTCCATGATTTGGGTCCTGGTAGTCAGTTATTGATTTCCGGCAAGAGCATCCAGACGAGAGGTTACTTCATCTACCTCGATCAAATCCATGACTCCTTCATACTCCAGTTTCGTGCCCCATTTTAATTCATTCTCAGGCTTGTTCCGGAAGGTTTGCGCCGCCACTCCGTACTTGTTCACGCACCATTGCCGGCTGAAATAGGGACCGCTTCGCTCGGGATTGCTCGCGGCATACAGGCCGATGACGGGAGTGCCCACCCCGGCCGCCATATGTGCCGGGCCGGAGTCCGGTGAAATAATGACATCTGCTCCTTGCAGCACGGCCAGAAACTTCTTCAGGGTGTCTTTGCCGATAAGGTTCAGGGCTTTTGATTGCATGCGGCTTTCTATTTCTTGTCCAATCCGGCGTTCCTCTGCCGAAGGGCCTCCGCAGAGAATGACTTTGGCATCCAGCGCATTGGCCGCATGGTCCGCGACAGCGGCATAGCGCTCTGCACTCCAGTTTCGGAGCGGATGACTAGAGCAAGGGCTAATGAGTACATTAAGGCAACCGTCCGTCAAATGCTCCCGGGCAAATTCGCAAGCCTCGTCCGGAATATCGTAATCCCAGCGCATGTCCCGATCGCGAAGACCGAGGTATTCGATGAAACTGAAAAAACTGTCCAGAACATGTTGCCTCGGCGCTGGCGGGACATGCCGGCGGACAAACAGAGAATGCAGGTCCTTGGCGCGTGCCTTGTCGTAGCCAAGCTTCAGGTCCGCACGAACCAACGTGCTTATGACATTGGCCCTCAATGAGACTTGAGGGCATAGCAGGACATCGAACCTCCGGTGCCGGACCCTCTGGGAAATCGAACGCAGACTTTCCAGAAAGTTGGCCTTGTCGAATTCGACAAATTCGACACCCGGAATGTCGTGGACAAGACGAGCCTCGCTTTTCCCTATGATCCAGGTCAGTGCGGTCTCGGGCCAATATTTTTGGATCGTGCGCGCGACCGGAACCATATGTGCCACATCGCCCATCGCGGACAGACGTAGAAGGCAAATAGACCTTGGCGGACATTCCATCGCGTTCATGACCAGAGAAGTTGAAGACGCAAGGGCCGCATCATCGTATCGACAGATGCTGTCGGTTCAGGATCGCTCCACAATCAGAATTAGGCAAATCTCCGCCGCCGCACCCCGATCAGTGTTGAGGATCTGCTGTGATTCTAGATTCATCATTGGGGAAAAGCCCCCGGAAAGGCCGCATATATTAGCAGTCATGGCCCGCAATTTGATAGACTGGGGGCTTCAGGATTCCGTGTGGAATCCCTGGGTTCCCGAGTCTGAATTTGCTACAGTAACTTATCATGTACGAGTTCCGCGCATCCCGCTATCGCCTGTATCCGAACCGGTCCCAGGCGGAACAGTTCCGGCAACTGTGCGGCGCCTCGCGCTACG
>LXNI01001451.1_pt1 | contig 20551 bp, 19 predicted proteins | sample 809091 | NCBI WGS metagenome assembly LXNI01 (sample SAMN04870527, study PRJNA318959) | sponge metagenome | biome: 01000161; feature: marine sponge reef; material: water | host: Sarcotragus foetidus | place: Greece: Milos, Mediterranean Sea | collected 2013-05-29 | depth 5-7 m | reverse complement strand
GCGCGTATTGCGCGGCGGTTCGTGGAGCAACATACCGTGGTTCCTCCGTTCCGCCATCCGCCTCGGGTACAGCGTCGGGAACCGGGTCGTCACCTTCGGCTTCCGCGTTGCCCGGACGCTTACTCCCATCCGAAACTGAGGCTTCAAACAGACCCGCCGCAAGGGCGGTCAGGCCAGACGCTTACGACGGATCGCGTGCCCCCCAATCTGTTGGCGTGGGCCTTCCTGCCTGACATTCGTTATTGGGCGCAATCGTTGGAATCCGTCACACAAAACCAACAGGGAACTTTCCCATGGCAGTTATTGTTCCGGCCAATAAATCGGTGGAATCATTTGAGGGAATTCACCTTTACCACGGCGATATCTCGAATTGCTCGATGCGGGTCCGCATGACGCTGATCGAGAAAGGCTTGCCCTGGACCAGCCATCACCTCGATCTGAAACTGAAAGAAAACATTTCCGACGCGTATTTCGGCATCAATCCGAACGGTTTGGTGCCGACCCTGATCGACAACGGCGTCGTCCATATCGAGTCCAACGATATCATCGACTATCTCGACCGATCCTACCCTGAGCCCTCACTGCGTGCGGCAGGCGATGAAAACGGGATGCTTGAATGGCTTCGTCTGGCCGCGTCCATCCATGTGCCGGCGGTCAAGCCCTATGTCTACGCGACCAGGATGCAGAAGAAATTGAAGAAGACCGCCGAGGAACAGGAAAAATACGATGCGCTCCAGAAGAATGAGGAGCTGAAGCAGTTTCACGCAAAACATGCCGGCGGCAGTGCGTTCAGTATGGAGGATATCGCCAGGGCACGCGAAATACTTGAAGAGTGTTTCACCAAGCTCGAAAGCGCCCTGGAGGACCGCAAATGGATTATGGGCGCTCGATTCACCCTGGCCGATATTTCCTGGGTTCCCCTGCACTTCGTGCTCGTTGGATGCGGTTATCCGTTCGAAAACCATCCGAACATCTCGCGCTGGGCGGCGGCCTTTCAGGACAAGGAGAGCTACAGGGACGGCATTCTGAAGTGGTGCCCGGATTTCTCGAAAGTCTGAATTGCCGCTCGCGAAGAAGCAGTCCGAAGTCGCCCCCACCTCACAGCGCGAAGAACCGAATCGATCGGGCCGGCGCTTCGGCGACGCCGGATCGTCACGGCGTCGGCGCGCGAAACCCGATCGGTCCGCCCCGGCGTGGCGCAGAGGCCGGCAATGCCCTAACCTTCGAAGCGGGGCAGCCGGCGGAACGAGAGGCGGCTTCGGCATTGGCCGGCCCGGCGGCCGGCTGTCTCCGACGACGGCGGTTCGGAACGGCAGGGCGCCGGCCATACCGTTGGGAAAGCGTTCGGAGGCCGGGAGAAGCAGGGAATGACCGATCCGCGCGAGCGCCTTTTCCGCCGTTTCGAAGACCTCGGCATCGACGCCGCCGCGGTGCCTTACCCGGCGCACCGGACCGTGGAAGAGGGCAAGGCGCTGCGCGGCGCCATGGCCGGGACGTTCACGAAGAATCTGCTTCTGAAGGACAAGAAGGGCCGCCTGTTCCTGATCGTTGCGCATGAGGACCAGGCCCTGGACCTCAAGACTCTGCACAAGAGCGTCGGCGCGAACGGGCGCATGGGTTTCGCTCCGGCCGAGCTGGTGGAGCGCGTGCTCGGCGTCATACCCGGGGCGCTGACGCCGCTGGCGGTGCTGAACGACGACCGGGGCCTGGTGACGGTCGCGATCGAAGCCGGCCTGATGGATGCCGACCAGCTGAATTTTCACCCGCTGGTCAATACCGAAAGCATCGGCCTCCAACCGGCCGAGCTCGTGGCCTTCATCGCGTCGTGCGGACGCGATGCCGTCGTCGCAGAACTTGGAGGGATGGCCGGCATCGGCCTGCTGCCTTAGCCCGGCGTTCTCACCGTGGCTGCGGCCCGCGCGCCGGGCTGCCGACGATGCAGGGCCGACGATGCAACGCCGACAGGCCGGCCTACTCCCCCATGATCAGGTCGACCATCAGGTCCAGACAGCGTTCGAGCCGGCGCGACGGGCCGACGAGGACGTAGTTCACGGCGAAGCCGTCGAACGCCATGAACAGGATATGGGCGAGCGCCGTGTCCTGCAGCTGGCGGGCCCGGTCCTCCGGCAGGCAGGACAGGATCAGCTCGGCAATTCGGTGTTCGGCCCACAGCAGCAGGTCGCGGGAATAGCGGCCTTCCCGGCCCGAAACCGCGAGCCCTTCGACGAAGGTGTTGCCGAAAGCGCCGTCGGCGGCCGGAAACGTCTTCCACAGCGTCGCGACGATGGCGCGCAGCCGCAGCCGCGGATCGGCGATCGCCGCAGCCTCCGCTTCGAGCGTCCGGATCTGCCCGCGCAGCCACGGGTCGTAGATGGCGAACAGGATGTCCAGCTTGGAATCGAAATAGACATAGACGTTCGACGGTGAAATGCCGGCCCGCTTGGCAATTCCCCGGATCGTCGATGCGGCATAGCCCTGTTCCTCGAACTCCCGGCGGGCGCTGTCGACGATGCCGGCGCGGACATCTTCTTTCTTCGTTTGCGCCATGGCCGAATCGATCTTGACTTGCCTGCCGGAAAAACCGCACCTTGGGGCTATAAACGAACAGTGTTCTTTTATGCAACGCCCCTTGCAGGGAGGGGCGATGGCCGGCGACGGAGGGAGAGGGGCATGGTGCATTTCAATCAGCGCGCGCAGGAGGTCAATCCGGCCAAGCTGGCCATGCTGTACCAGCGCCAGTTCGAGTTGTGCCGGGTGAAGCCGGGCGAGACCATCGCCTGCGTCTCGGACCTGTCGACCCGGCGCGAATATATCGAAGCCGCCTTCGCCGCCGCCGACGAGCTGGGCGCCGACATCTACGAGATGTGCGTCAACAGCATCCCGTCCTGGACAAGGGTCGGGGTTGCCACGATCGGCCAGTGCAAAGGGACGCTCGAAGCGGCCAGGGCGGCCGACATGATCGTCATCTTCCACGTCCCCCTGTTCACCCGATGGCTGAAGGACGTCACGGACGCCGGCACCCGCGTGCAGATGATCATCGATGCGCCGGACGATCTGGAACAGCTGATGGCGCCCGAAGGCCTGAAGGAGGCCTGCCTCTACGGAGATGCCCTCTACAGCAAGACGAGGACGGCTCGGGTAATCAGCGACGCTGGTACGGACCTGACCTGGGAATGCGGCGAATATCCGGTGATGACGCAATACGGCTTTGCCGACGAACCCGGTCGCTTCGACCATTGGGGCGGCGGCCATATCCATACCTTCCCCAACGAGGGCTCGGCCAACGGCACGGTCGTGCTCGCGCCCGGCGATATCGTGATCCTGCCCTATTGCCGCTATATCCAGGACGAGGTCCGCCTTACGGTCGAGGACGGCTATATCCGCAAGGTCGAGGGCGGGCTCGACGCCAGGCTCATGCAGGACTGGCTGGACGACAACCGCGAGGACGAGAACGACATGGACCCCTATGCGATCTCGCATCTCGGCTGGGGCCTGAACCCGCAGGCCCTGTGGTACGGCATCGCGCTCAACGGCGACGAGCCCGAGCGCAGCCGGGCGGCGGCGCGCACCTTCCCCGGCAATTTCCTGTTCTCGACCGGGCCGAACACGCAGGGCGGCGGCAAGCGCACGACCCGCGGCCACTACGACGTGCCAATGCGCGACTGCACAATGATGCTGGACAACAAGGTCATCATCGAGAAAGGCCGGATCGTCGATCCGGCGATGATCGTACCGCGGGAAATGCGCTAGGCCGAAAGGCTGGCGCACAGGGATTCCGCTCCGGCTCCATGAAGATTGCCGACAGCTTCACCGTTGCCGCGCCGGTCGAACGGACCTGGCAGGCAATTCGGGATCCGCAGGTCGTCGGCGCCTGCCTGCCCGGCTGCGAAGAGATCGAGGCGCTGTCGCCAACCCTGTACCGCGCCCGGATCGGCGTGAAGCTGGGACCGGTCTCGGCCAAATTCGCCGCCGATGTCGAGGTGGTCGAGGAGACGCCGCCCGTCAGGGTCGTAACCGTGACCCGGGGCGAGGAAAGCGGCCGCGCCAGCAATCTGAGGGCTGACAACGTCCTGTCGCTCGCGCCGGCGGAGAATGGCGGCACCCTGGTGACCTACGAATCCGAAATGACGGTCACCGGGCGGCTTGCCAGGTTCGGCTTCGGCGTGATGAAGAAGAAGGCGCAATCGCTTGCCGGGGAGTTCGCGCGCAACCTGGAGGACCGGCTCAACGCCGGTGCCGGAGACGGTTAGGGCATCATGGAATTCGTCAGGCCGGACAGTATCGAAAGTGCGATCGCCGCCCTGCAGGCGGAAGGCGCGGCCTGCCTCGCCGGCGGCGCGACCCTGGTGGCGATGATGAACGCCGATCTGGCCGCCCCGGAGCGGCTGGTCTCGCTGCGCGATGTCGCTGCCCTGCGCACCGCGCGCCGGCAGTCCGATGGAACGGTCGTTATCGGCGCCATGCGCCGCCATCGCGAGACGGCGGAGGAAACCGACCTGCGCGACGGCCAGCGTGTACTGGGCGCCGCCGCCGGCAAGATCGCCAACCCGCCGGTGCGCAACATGGGCACCATCGGCGGCTCCTGCGCCTTTGCCGATCCTGCCGCCGACTACCCGCCGGCGCTGGTCGCCGCCGACGCGCAGCTCGCGCTGGCCGGCGCCGAAGGGCGGCGCATCGTCCCGGCCGGCGACTTCTTCCTCGACTGGTACGAAACCGCGCTCCGGCCCGGCGAACTGATCGAGGCGGTCGTCGTACCGCCGGCGCCGGTGGGCTCGGCCGGCAGTTACGCGAAACTGGCGCGGGTCGCCGGCGATTTCGCGATTGCCTCGGTCGCGCTGGTGCTCGGCATGGAAGGCCCGGCCTGTACCCATCTGGCGGTCGCCGTCGGCGCCTGCGGCCCGGCGCCCGTCCGCCGGCGCGATATCGAGGGCGACCTGCTCGGCGGCGGTCTCGGCGATGCCGATATCCGGCGGCTGACCGATGCCCTGTCGGAGGCGTTCGATCCGGTCGACGATGTACGCGCCAGCGCCGGCTACCGCCGCCGGGTTGCGCCCCGGCTGGTCCGCCAGGCGATCGGCGAGGCGAAGCGGCGATTGTCGGGGGCCGCATGACCGGCGAGGCCATTACCCTGAAGATCAACGGCGCCGAGCGGCCGGTCGACGGGGTTGCGCCGTGGACCACCCTATTGACCGTTCTGCGCGACGAACTCGGGCTGACCGGGGCCAAGCGCGGCTGCAACCAGGGCGTGTGCGGCGCCTGCACGGTTTCGATAGACGGTGAGCCGGTGCGCAGCTGCCTGTCGCTGGCGCTGAACTGCACCGGCCGGGACATCGCGACTGTCGAAGGGCTGGCGCCGGCGGGTTCTCTGGCGCCGGTCCAGCAGGCGCTGGCCGAAGGCAACGCCGTGCAGTGCGGCTTCTGCACGCCGGGCATCCTGATCGCCGCCCATGCCCTGCTCCGGCGCAATGCGCCGTTGTCGGTGGACGAGGTGCGGGCCGGCCTGTCCGGCAACCTTTGCCGCTGTTCCGGTTACAAGAAGATCGTCGAAGCCGTCGTCCGCGCTTCGGAGGCAAGGCCGTGACCCCGCCCGATACCGCCGCAAGCGGCGTCGGCGCCAGCCTGCCCCGGCTCGACGCAAGGGAGAAGGTGACCGGCCGGGCGCAGTATATCGCCGACATGATCCGGCCGGGCATGCTGCACGCGGCGATCCACGCCAGCCCGCTCGCCCACGCCCGCATCCGGGGATACGACACGAGTGCGGCCCAGGCCGTGCAGGGCGTCGCCTGTGTGCTCACCGGGGACGACTTCCCGGACGGCCGCATGGGCGCCTTTATCAAGGACGAGCCGGCCATCTCCAAAGGCAAGGTCCGCTATCCGGGCGAACCGGTCGCGGTCGTCGCCGCAGAGGACGAAGAGACCGCCCGCCGGGCGGCGGCGTTGATCCGGGTCGACTACGAGGATCTGCCGGTTGCCGCCACGCCGGAGGACGCGATGGCGCCGGATGCGCCGCTCATCCACGAGGACCTGGCGGGCTATTTCAAGGTCTTCCCGGCCATCTGCGGCGGCAATATCGCCTCGGAGACCGAGCTGTCCGAAGGCGATGTCGACGCCGCCTGGGCGGATTGCGACGTCATCGTCGAAGGCGAATTCGAGACGCCGGCCCAGGCCCATCTCTCCATCGAGCCGGTCGGCGCGCTGGCGGAGGTCGATGCCGAGGGCCGGGTCACCCTGTGGTCGGCCAACCAGTCGGTGTTCCGGGTCCAGGCGAATGTCTGCGAAGCCCTGCAATTGCCGATGTCCAAGCTGCGCTGTCTTACGCCCAAGGTTGGCGCAGGTTTCGGCAACAAGATGGAGCCGCATGTCCAGCCGCTCGTCGTCCAATTGGCGCTGAAGACCGGCCGTCCGGTGAAGCTGGTCCTAAACCGGGCCGAGGATTTCGAGATGGTCCGGGCACGCCATCCGTTCAAAGTACGCTGCAGGACCGGCGCCAAGAAAGACGGCACGCTGGTGGCGCGCGAACTGACCGCGGTCCTGGATTGCGGCGCCTATGGCGACGACAGCCCCGGCGTGCTCGGCTACAGCCTGCTGATGGGCCGGGGGCCGTACCGCATCCCGAACTGCCGTTGCTCCGGCAAGCTGGTCTACACAAACCGCATGCGCTTCGGCGCCTTCCGCGGCTTCGGCAACCCTCAGGTCACCTTCGCCACCGAGAGCCAGATCGACGAGATCGCCGGCCGGCTCGGCATGGATGCCCTCGACCTGCGCATGAAGAACATGATGCAGCCCGGCGACCGCTGGTTCGGCGGCGGCGAGGTGGCGTCCAACGGGCTGGCCGAGTGCATCGACAAGGCCCGCGCCGCATCGGGCTGGCAGCAGGGCAGCGCGCTTCCTGCGCCGGCCGGCAAGCGGCGGGCGCTGGGCGTCGCGGCCTGCGCCCATATCAGCGGACTGCTGGCGACCGGCGCCATCGTCCGCCTGCTCGAAGACGGTTCGGTCGTGCTCAATACCGGCGCGGTCGATATCGGCCAGGGCTCCGATACCGTGCTGACCCAGATGTGCGCCTCGGCGCTCAGGGTGCCGGCCGAGCGGGTCGCGATCGCCAGCCCGGATACCGATGGCTCGCCTTACAACTGGGGCACGACAGCGAGCCGCATCACCTACACGACCGGCCGCTCCGTGGTCGCCGCCGCGGGGCAGGTCGCCGAGGAAATCAAGCGCCACGCGTCCGAGATTTTCGAGTGCGCCGTCGAGGATCTGGAACTGCGCGACGGCGGCCGGGTCGGCATCAAGGGCGTGCCGGACAAGGAGTTGAGCTACTTCGAGGTCTCGGCCCGGGCGCACTGGGCGGCCGGCGGACCCATCGTCGGCGCCGATACCTGGGTCTACAACAAGCCGAGCGTCGATCCGAAACGGGCCATAGCCCGCGGCCTGCCCTTCCACCAGATCGGGGTCTACAGCTTCGGCTGCATGATCGTGGCGGTCGAGATCGACGAGACGACCGGCAAGGCCGACGCGGTCGAGGTCTGGTCGGCGATGGATGTCGGCAAAGCGATCAATCCCGGCTCGGTCGAGGGCCAGATCGAGGGCGGTTTCGTCCAGGGCATGGGTTTCGCGCTCACCGAGGAAATGGTGTTCGACGGCCCGCGCCTCGCGAACCCGTCGATGATGGACTACAAGGCGCCGACATCGCTCGATGCGCCCTTCGACATCCATTCGATTATCGTCGAGGCCGCCGAGCCCGACGGGCCGTTCGGCGCCAAGGGGATCGGCGAGATCGGGCTGGTGCCGGCGCCGGCGGCGATCGCCAACGCGGTTGCGGCGGCGACCGGCGCGCGGCTGCGCCGTCTGCCGCTGACGCCGGAGCGGGTGCTGAACGGATTGCTGGAGAGCGACAGTGAAAATTGAGGATTACCCGCCGCAGGAGCCGCTCGCGGACTACGCCCGGCCCTATCACGAAGAGGTCCAGCGCCTTGGCGCCGGCGTCGCCTTCGAGGAATTCGCCTACGGCGCCAACGCCTACCAGGGCGTGCTGGTGGCGCGGGCACCTGACCCGACCGGCGACGTGCTCGCCTTCATCCATGGCGGCGGCTGGACCAACGGCTACAAGGAGTGGATGGCCTTCATGGCGCCGGCGCTGACCGCGCGGGGTGTCACGTTCGCCTCCATCGGCTACCGCCTCGCCCCCGGCACGCTGTTTCCGGACGGTTACAACGATGTGCTGGACGGCTTCGCCGCGCTGCACGGCCGGATCGGCGGGTTCGGCGGCGATCCCGGCCGGATGTTCGTCGGCGGACATTCCGCCGGCGGCCATTACAGTTCGCTGATGGCGGTGACGGACGGGTGGCAGGCGGCGCGCGGGCTGCCGCAGGATGTCGTGCGCGGCTGCCTGCCGGTCTCCGGCGTGTTCGAATTCCGCGAGGGCAGCGGCATGAAGAAGCGGCCGCGCTTTCTCGGCCCGGCGGAGACCGGCGCGGAAGTGCCGGCCAGCCCGATCGCCAACATCGCCCGCACGCCGCCCTTCCTGCTGGCCTGGGGCAGCGAGGATTTCCCGCATTTGCAGACCCAGGCGCAGTCTATGGCCGTTGCGCTCAATGCGGCCGGCGGCAGCGCCGAAACCATGGTCCTCGAAGGCTGCGACCACTTCCACGCCAACTACGAGGCCGGCAACCCGGACGGCCCCTGGCCCGAACGCGCCGCGGCCTGGATGGCGGAGCAGGGGTAGGCGAGGGATTTCATCGCCGGCACCGGCGGCGGCCGGGGTTTCAGCGTGTCATGAAAGGTGATGCTTCGTCGTGTTCGGCTCCCGAGCTGTCCCGTTTGCCCACATTCGTCATTCCGACCGGAGCGGACGCCAGTCCGCGAAGTGGAGGAATCTCGTCGCCGGCTTCCGGATTTACATATCCAAGATCGAGCCGAGTTCCCTCCACTCGCTCCGCTCGGTCGGGATGACGGGTGAGGAGAGTGTCAAGGCGGGGTGACGGGCCCCGGCCGTTCAGGACCGCTCCACCTCGCGCCACGCGCCGTTTTCGGCGGCCGAGGCCGTCATCGCTTCCATCGCGGCGACGTTGGCGATCGCCTCTTCGGGCGTCACGGCGGCCCGGCCCTCGCCCCGAACGGCTGCCGCGAACCGGGCCAGTTCCTCGGCGACCGTGTCGACCGGCTCCAGCGGCAACGCCGTCACGGCGCCGTCGAGGGCGGTATGGGTCAGCCGCGTAAAATCCGCGCTTGCCGTGAAAATCCCGTTCGTCGTGCAGACGCGCAGCCAGGCGTCGAGCGACGTCGCGAACAGGCTGGACAGCGTGGCGGTCAGGCCGGAATCGAATTCGAGCAGGGCGGTCGTCACATCGTCGATATCGACCGGCGCCGCCACGCGGCGCGCCCGGCAACTCACCCGGGCGACCGGGCCGAACAGCCATTGCACGGTATCGACGATGTGCAGCCCCATCGATGCCAGCCCGCCGCCCGGCGCTTCCGCACGTTGGGCACGCCACATGTCCGGCCGGTAGCCGAGCGCGCTCGGACTGGAAAAATGGCCTTCGAGATGCAGCACCGTTCCGAAGGCGCCCTCCGCAAGCAGGCTGCGCAACCGGGTCGCCGCGCCGCTGAGCCGCCGGTTGTGCCCGACCGTGAGCACGACGCCGGCGTCGCGGCAGGCGTCGGCCGCCGCCCGGCCGCTCGCCGCCGTGAGGGTGAACGGCTTCTCGACGAAGGCATGTTTCCCGGCCCGGGCGGCGGCCACGACCTGTTCGGCGTGCAGCGAATGCGGCGTGGCGATCAGGACCGCCTCAACGGCCGGATCGGCAAGCGCGTCGGCGAAGACAGGCCCGGCGGGGCAGCCGAAATCCTGCGTGAAGGACGTGCGCTCCCCGGCATCCGGGGAAACGCCGCCGACAAGATCGAGGCCTGGGACATTTCCGGCCGCCCGCGCCAGTTCCCGGCCCCACCAGCCCAGTCCGACTACGGCAGTTCCGATGGCCACGGCCCGCTTTCTCCCCGTATCCCCGTTTCCGGCGCCGGGCCGGTGTATCACGACCGGCGCCGCCGCGTGAATTTCAAAAAAAGAACGCTGTTCGGTATTGACCGCGGGCGCAGAACCCGGTGAAGTGCGGCCCGGAACGCAACGCAGGTTTCGATACGGAATTAGTGGCGGCGACCGGGTCTGCGCACACTGCCGCAGAGCGCCCCGCCGGACCGGAAACGGGAGGAATCCGCACATGAGAAAATTCGCTGGAGCATTGACGGCTTTGGCCCTTGCCGCTGCCGCCTGGGTCGCGCCTGTGCAGGCGGCCGAGGTCAGGATCGGCTATTCGATCGCCAAGACCGGCCTGTTCGCGCCGGCCGCACCGTCCCAGATCAACGCCTACAATCTGTGGGCCGAGCAGGTAAACGCCCGTGGCGGCCTGGACATCGGCGGCAAGGAAAAGCGCAAGGTCACGCTGATCCAGTACGATGACCAGTCTAACCCCGGCAACGCCGTCAAGATCTACGAGAAGCTGATCACCCAGGACAAGGTGGACCTGCTGCTCTCGCCCTGGGGCACGCCGCACCATTTCGCCATCGCCTCGGTGCTCGAACGGCACAAGTTCCCGATGATCGGCAGCACGGCCTCGTCGGTCCAGCTGCGCAAAATGAAACCGGGCAACATCTGGTTTACGACCGCGGCGGTGGCCGACAAGCTGGCGACCGCGATGGTCGGGCTGCTCCAAACGGCCGGCGTCAAGTCCGTGGCCGTTCTGACCAACCAGCTGCCGTTTGGCCAGGAGAACAAGAAATTCCTGATGCCGGCCCTGAAGGCCGCCGGGATAAAGGTTCTCGTCGATGCCGACTATCCGCCCAACATCAAGGACATGACCGCGATCCTGGTGAAGGTGAAGGCAGCCAAGCCGGACGGCGTGATCGGGCTGGCCTATCCGGGCGACTCGATTCTCTACATCAACAAGGCGCGCGAAGTCGGAATCGCCGCGAAGTTCCAGTATCTGCTGGTCGGGCCGGCGATCGGCTTCTTCCGCGGCATGTTCAAGGGCGCGGCCGACGGCATCGTGACCCTCGGCCACTGGTCGCCCCACGGCGACGATGCCCGCTCCAAGGCGTTCTATGCGGCCTACAGGAAGAAGTTCAAGCAGGAGCCGGACTATCTCGATTCGGTCGAGGCCTGGGTTTCCGTCGAGATCCTCGAACAGGCGGTCGCCAAGGCCGGCCTCGACAAGGACAAGCTGCGCCAGGCGATCTCGACCGGCACTTTCGATACCATCATCGGCAAGGTTCGCTTCGACGGTGTGCAGAACGCCGTGACGCCGACCGGCTTCCTGCAGATCCAGAAGGGCGAGTTGCACGTCGTCTGGCCGAAGGACCGCCAGACCGCACCGCTCGCGCCGAAGACCGGTTGGAAATAAGCCGAACGCCCTTCATACTGCGTCGGGATGGAGCGGCCTTCGTGCCGCTCCCCCTTTCTGGGACCCGGACCGGATAGCGGAACGTGGAGATTCTTCTGTCGGGGCAGCTCTTGGTGGCGGCCCTGATAATCGGTTCGATCTACGGGCTGGTCGCGCTCGGCCTGAACCTGGTCTACGGCACCATGCGCCTGCTCAATATCGCGCATGGCGACCTCGTCATGATCGGGGCCTATACCGGCTATTGGCTGTTCACCCTGGCGGCGATCTCGCCGGTGCTTGCCATGCTCGCCGCCGGGGCGCTCGCCGGCCTGACCGGGGCGGCACTCTATTTCGGGCTGTTCCGGCGCCAGCTCGCCGGCAGCCAGCCGATCGAACGGATCGAAGCGAACTCGCTGCTGATCTTCTTCGGCATCTCGATAATCATCCAGAACCTGACGGCGCTTGCCTTTACCGCCAGCCCGCGGACCTACCAGGCGCTCGATACCCTGGTCCGCATCGGCGAGGTCAGTATCGCGCAAAGCCGGCTCGTCGCGTTGGCAGTCTGCCTCGGCCTGTCCGCCGTTATCGTGCTGTTCCTGCGCTTCAGCGCCCTCGGCCTGTCGATCCGGGCGCTGATCCAGCACCGCACGGCGAGCCGGATCGTCGGCATCGACGTCGACCGGGTCCAGGCCTTCACCTTCGTCCTCGGCTTTGCGCTCGCCGGCCTGGCCGGCACCCTGATCGGCGTGACCGAACAGATTTCGCCCTTCATGGGCTTCCCCTTCACCATCGTCGCCTTCGTCGTGATCATCCTGGGCGGGCTGGGCAACCTCGCTGGCGGCATCGCGGCGGGGATGGTGCTCGGCCTGATCGAGACCTACGGCGTCGCGCTCACTTCGGCGAACCTGCGCTCGGTGCTAATCTACGGCGTCTTCATTCTGGTCCTGGTCCTGCGGCCCGAAGGCCTGCTGCAAAGGCGGCGTTTGACATGAGGTTCGCGACGCGGCGCGAAACCGCTCCGCTGCTGGTGGTCGCCGCGATCGCCGCGATCCTGCCGCTGCTCGGCAGCGACTATTACCTCGGCGTCGGCTTCGCCCTGTTCGGCTGGATCGCGCTGGCGCAGAGCTGGACGATCGTCTCGGGGCTGGCCGGCTATATCTCCCTCGGCCATGTCGTGTTCGCCGGGATCGGCGGCTATGTCCTGGTGCTGACCTGGGGCGCGGTGCCGGTCTGGGCGGGGGCGGTGCTGGGCGCCCTGGCGGCCGGCCTGTTCGCCCTGCTGGTCGGCCTGCCAGTGTTGCGGGTGCGCGGGCCCTACTTCGTTATCCTGACGTTCGGTCTTGCGGAATTCGCCAAATATGTCGTCATCAATATCGAGAACGCGCTGGGCAGGTTCGGCCGGCTGATCCTGGGCGGGCCGCCGGTCGAAACCCTCTACTGGGCGATGGCCGCAGCCGCCCTTGCCGGAACGGTGGCCGTGATCGTCACCCGGCGCGTGCGCCTCGGCGCCGGGCTGGCGGCGATCCGCGAGGATGAACTGGCGGCGGAAACCATCGGCGTTCCCACGGTGCGCTTCAAGCTGTTCGCCTTCGCCCTTTCCGCCCTGCTGCCCGGATTCGTCGGCGCCCTCTTCGTGCTGCGCACCGGCTATTTCGAGCCCGCGCAGGCCTTCGACCCGGTGATCTCCTTCACCATCGTCACCATGGCGATCATCGGCGGCAGCGAAGATGCGCGCGGCCCGGTCTTCGGCGCTCTGTTCCTGGTCGTGCTGTCGGAGTTGCTGTGGTCGAACTTCCCGCAGGTCTACATGATTGTCCTCGGCGCCCTGCTGATCGGCTTCGTGCTGTTTGCGCCGAATGGCGTTGCCGGCCTGCTGGATCGCCGCCGGTCATCGGACGGCGCCCGGGCGGCGGCGTAGCGCCGTGCTGACGGTCGACCGGATCGGCAAGTCATTCGGCGGCGTCCGGGCGCTGCACGAAATCTCGTTCACCGTTCCCGAGCGCAGCATTTTCGGCATCATGGGGGCGAACGGCGCGGGCAAGACGACCCTGTTCGCCACCATCGCGGGCAATCTGGCGCCGAGCGCCGGCGAGGTGCGGCTGCGCGACCTGCGGCTGACCGGGCTGCCGCCGCACCGGGTCGCCGCGGCCGGCGTGGCGCGCACCTTCCAGATCGTCCGGCCGTTCCGCGGCCTGTCGGTGCAGGAGAATGTCGAGACGGCCCTGCGCTTCGGCGCGCGGGAGCGTCCCGCCGCGGCGCTCGCCGACGTTGCCGGCATCCTCGGGCTGACCGGCCTCGATGGCGTGGCCGGCCGCCCTGCGGGCGCCCTGACGCTGGCGCAGCAGAAGCGCCTTGAAGTGGCGCGCGCCCTGGCGACCGGGCCGCTGCTTCTGATGCTGGACGAGGTGATGGCCGGGCTCACGCCGGCGGAAGTGCAGGATACGATCGCCATGGTCCGCCGAATCCGCGGGGACATGGGCGTTACCGTGATGATCATCGAACATGTCATGGGCGCGCTCATGGCGCTGTCGGACCATGTCGTCGTTCTGGACCATGGCGAAACGATCGCCGCCGGGCCGCCGGCGCAGGTTGCCGAGGATCCGGCGGTGCAGTCCGCCTATCTGGGGCGGCGGCATTGACCGGCGGCGCGCTTCTCGAGGTCGGCGGGCTGGCGGGCGGCTACGGCCCGCTCCGGGTCCTGCACGGTGTCGATTTCACGGTGCCGGCCGGGCGGATCACCGCGCTGGTCGGCGGCAACGGCGCGGGCAAGACGACGACCATGGCCATGCTGGCGGGCCTGATCGCGCCATCGGCGGGCACGATCCGCTACCGGGGCGACGCGGTCGAGGGCTGGAGTTCGGCGCAGCGGGTTGCCGCCGGCCTCGTCCTGGTGCCGGAAGGCCGGCTGGTCTTTCCCGACATGACGGTGGAGGAGAATCTCCGGCTGGGCGCGATCGGCCGCCGGGCGCGCCCGCATGCGGCCGAGGGCCTGGAAACGGTCTACGCCCGGTTCCCGCGCCTGGCCGAACGCCGGCGTCAGGCCGCGGGCACACTTTCCGGCGGCGAGCAGCAGATGCTCGCGCTGGGCCGCGGCCTGATGTCCCGTCCGCAGTCGCTGCTGCTGGACGAGCCGAGCCTGGGGCTGGCGCCGATGATGGTCGACCTGATCTTCGACGCAATCGGCGACCTCGCCGGCGCGGGCATGACCATCCTGCTATCGGAGCAGAATGTCGGCCTCTCCCTCGAACTCGCCGAACGGGCCTATGTCCTGGAGAACGGCGCGATAGCACTGTCCGGTTCCGGCCGCGATCTGCTCGGCAACGCAGAGGTCCAGCGGGCCTATCTGGGGCTGTGAACCGGCCTGTCCGGCGCGGCGGCGCGACCTAGTTCATACCGGACGCCCAATGCAACGAGTGATGAGGCGCACGGATGAAGCAGGGCTGGGTGAAGGCCGCCAGCGTCGAGGCGCTCCGGGACAAGGGCCGCACGGTCTTCCGCCTCGACGGCCGGCAGATCGCGCTTTTCGATACCGCGAAGGGCATCTTTGCCTGCAACAACCGCTGCCCGCACGAGGGCTATCCGTTGCGCGAGGGTACGCTCGACGGCAACTGCCTGCTGACCTGCAACTGGCACAACTGGAAGTTCGACCTGGAAACCGGCGAGAACCAGCGCGAGGGCGACAGGCTGCGCATCTATCCGGTCGATATCCGCGATGGCGACGTCTGGATCGAGATTGTCGACCCGCCCGTCGATGAGCGGCTGGCGAAATCGCTTGCGGATCTCAAACAGGGGTTCGACCGCCACGGCTACGAACGGCTGGCCCGCGAGATCGCCCGGATCGCACAACTCGGCGTCGATCCCGCGATCGTCGTCCGGGAAGCGATCCGCTGGTCGCACGACAGGCTGGAATTCGGCTGGACCCACGCCTATGCCGGCGCGGCGGACTGGCTTGCGCTCCATGACCGGCAAGCCGGCGAACCGGAAAACCGGCTTATCTGCTTGCTGGAAGCGGTCGGCCACATGGCCGAGGACACGTTGCGCGAGCCGCGTTACCCCTATGCCGAAGGCGTCGAGGACTGGGACGAGGAGGCGTTTGTCCAGGCCGTCGAGGACGAAGACGAAACCCGCGCTATCCGCCTGACCCGCGGCGCGCTGGCGGCGGGCGACGCCTGGGGCGCCATGGAGCGCGGTCTGGCCCGCGCCGCCCTCGCCCACTATGCCGATTTCGGCCACGCCGCGATCTATGTGACCAAAGCCGGGGCGCTGATCGGCCGGCTGGGCGGGGAAGTCGCCGAACCGGTCCTGCTGTCGCTGGTGCGCGGGCTGGTGTCGGCCTTCCGCGAGGACCTGATTCCCGAATTCCGCGGCTACGCGCCGGCGCTGGCGAGTTACGGATCGAAGCCCAACGGATCGGCGCCGGACGCCGCGGACTATGCCGGGCTGAACGCCAACAAGGCGGTCGCCTTCACCGCCGAGTACGGCGCCGCACCGGCGCCCGACCTGTTCCGCAGCCTGCTCGCCGCCAATGCCCTCAACATGGTGCGCTTCGACCTCCGGCATCTGAACGATCTGGACAAGCCCTATGGCGGCGATTTCGGCTGGCTCGACCTGACCCACGGCCTGACCTTCGCCGAGGCGGTGCTCCGCCTGTGTTCGAGATTCCCGGAGCTGTGGCCGGCCGGCCTGTTGCAGATGGCCTGCTTTTCCGGACGCAACATCGGTCACCAGGACGACAATGTGGACCCGGAGGACTGGACGATCGCCGATCCGGACGCCTTCTTCGCCGGGGTCGAGCGGACGCTGTTCGACCATGGCCAGGACCGCTACATCGTCTCCGTCCACTTGCTGAAGACGGCGTTGTCGGTGCGCAGCCTGCTGGCCTCGGGAGAATGCGGCCGGTCCGGCGACCTGGCGCTCGCCGCGCTCAACCGCCTGCTGCACTCGCCGCTGCGCCGCAAGATGGTGCGCCGCACGGCCCGCCAGGCCATGCGCTTCGTCGAGATCGACACTTAGAGTATGCCCGTTTCGACGATCTCGGAGCAGGCTTTCGGTTTGTCCCGCGCTTCGATACGCCGCCTCCGGCGGCTACTCAGGGTGAGGGAGAGGGTTGTTGAGGCTCAGGAAAGCCCCAAAACCCCTCATCCCGAGCAGGCGCGTCAACGCCGTATCGAGGGGCGCAACGCCGCCACGGTTGCGAACCGGGGGCGCCGCGCTCAGCCGGCTTCCGCCTCCAGCAGGGCGCGCAGTTCGGTTTTCAGCACCTTGCCGTAATTGTTCTTCGGCAGGGCGTCGACGAAGCGGTAGTCCTTGGGCCGCTTGAAGCGGGCGATATTGTCGAGGCACAGCCGGTCGAGCGCCTGCGGGGTCGGCGCCTCGGCGGCATCTGCGCCCGACCGATCCGTGGCGACGACGAAGGCAACGACCTCCTCGCCCCAGTCCTCGTGTTCGCGGCCGACCACCGAAGCCTCGCGCACGCCCGGGTGCTTGAGCAGCACCTCCTCGATCTCGCGCGGATAGATGTTGGTGCCGCCGGAGATTATCATGTCCTTCGAGCGGTCCTTGAGCGTGAGGAACCCGTCTTCGTCGAACGCGCCCATGTCGCCGGTATGGAGCCAGCCGCCCTTGAGGGTCGATGCCGTTGCCTCAGGGTTGTTCCAATAGCCGCGCATGATGACGTCGCCCCGGCAGACGACCTCGCCGATCTCGCCGGCCGGCAGGGGGGTGTCGTCGGCATCCACGACCCGGACCTCGACATCGGTGCGCGCCACGCCGGTGGAGCCGAGCCGTTCCCGGTAGCGCGGATGGCCGCTGTCCGCGTGCATGGCGCGGGTCAGGCCGGTGATCGTCATCGGCGCCTCGCCCTGGCCGTAGATCTGGACGAATTTCGGGCCGAGCAGGTCGATGCCGCGCAGCAGGTCCTCGACATACATCGGCCCGCCGCCATAGACGATCAGCTTCAGGTTCCGGGTGTCGGCTTCGGCGAGCCCCGGATGGTTGAGCAGCCTTACCACCATGGTCGGCGCGAAGAAGAAGCTGGCGCCCGGCCAGTGTTGCAGCAGATCGAGCATCTCCGCCGGGTCGAAGCCGCCGGAGTCGGGGAAAACCTGGGCTGCGCCGCGGGCGACATGGGGAATGCCGTAGCAGCCCGAACCGTGGGACGCCGGCGCGCAATGCACGATACAGTCGCCGGGCGCGATGTCGCCGACATCGGCGAAATAGTTCATGGTCTGGCTGACCAGGTTGCGGTGGCTGAGGATCGCGCCCTTGGGCCGCCCGGTCGTGCCCGAGGTGTAGAATAGCCAGGCCGGATCGTCGGGTTCGACCTCGGCCATGGGCGCCGGCTCGCCGTCTGCCATCGCGCGCCACAGGTCGCCGTCTGTCGAGACGATCCGCTCCAGCGTCGCGATCTCGCCATCGAGCCCGGCGATCGCGGCCTCTTTCCCGCCATCGGTGAAGCACACCCGCGCCCCGCTGTTCTCCAGGATGAAGGCGAATTCCTTGCGGTGCAGCTTGGCGTTGACCGGCACGGCGCAGATCCCGGCGTGCCAGCACGCGTATTTGACGACCATGTAGTCCGGCACGTTGGCCATGACGATCGCCGCCCGGTCGCCCGGCTGCAGGCCGAGCCGCCCGCGCAGCTGCCCGGCCAGCACGGCGGCCTGCCCGGCGAACCCGCGGTAGGTCGCGACCCGCGCATGGCCCTTGCCCAGCGCCGTCGCGTCCGGGTTCAGCAGGGCGGTGCGGTGAAGGAAGGCGGCGAGGTTCATGGCGACCGTTACTATCCGGCCCGCAAGGCGGAAGGCAAGACGGCGCGCAAAGCGAATCGGTTCAGGTTCGTTTGTGATCCGGGGAAAGCCCGATTCCTCTCCAAATTACTGAGTTGCCATCCCGGACGGAGCGCAGCGACGATCCGGGGTCCAGGGCCACGGGCACAGGTTTTTCGGATCGGCCCTGGACCCCGGCTCTCCCTTCGGTCGGCCGGGGTGACAAGAGAGGTGTGCTTGTCGGACAGAAGCCGGCCTGAACAGGCGCGCCGGGATAGCCCACGAGTCGCCGGGCGCAAGATGCCGGTTGCGGCCCTGTGCGGCGGAGCGCTATTGCAGCGGGGCCGGTTTCCGCCCCGTTTGCGGATGGCGGCGCGCGCACCGACCGGAGAGGGACCCCGCCCATGCAGAACCTGACGATAAACGGCGACCGGCTGTGGGACTCCCTGATGGAGCTGGCGCAGATCGGCGCGACCGAGAAGGGCGGCGTGTGCCGGCTCGCGCTCACCGATCTCGACCGGGAGGGCCGCGACCTGTTCATTCGCTGGTGCGAAGCCGCCGGCTGCACGGTGAGCGTCGACCGGGTTGGCAACGTCTTCGCCCGCCGGCCGGGCAAGGACGATTCGCGCCCGCCGGTGATGACCGGCAGCCATCTCGATTCCCAGCCGACCGGCGGCAAGTTCGACGGCGCCTACGGCGTGCTCGCCGGGCTGGAAGTGGTCCGCACCCTCAACGACCTGGAGATCGAGACCGACGCCCCGGTCGAGGTCGTCGCCTGGACCAACGAGGAGGGCAGCCGCTTTTCGCCGCCGATGATGGGCTCCGGCGCCTTCGCCGGCGTGTTCAGCGAGGAAGAGATGCTGTCCCGGCCCGACAACGTGACCGGCGACCTGCTCGGCGACGAGCTCAAGCGCATCGGCTATGACGGCGCCGCTGCGGTCGGCGGGCGGGAGGTCGGCGCCTACTTCGAGGCCCATATCGAGCAGGGCCCGATCCTGGAGAACGAGGAGAAGACGATCGGCGTCGTCACCGGCGCCCAGGGGCAGCACTGGTACGAGATCACCGTGACCGGGCAGGAGGCCCATGCCGGGCCGACGCCGATGCCCCTGCGCAAGGACGCGCTGGTCGCCGCCTCGCGGATGATCGACGCGATCAACCGGCTCGGCCACGCCTTCCCGCCCTATGCCTGCGCCACGGTCGGCTTCGTCGACGCCAGCCCGAACTCGCGCAATACGATCCCCGGCCGGGTCTTCTTCACCGTCGACCTGCGCCATCCGGACGACGACACCTTGTCGGCGATGAACGACCGGCTGCGCGCAGAGTTCGAGGCGATCGCCGAAGCCGCGGGCTGCAGCGTCGAGATCGTCGATTTCTGGGAATTCCCGGCGACGCCGTTCGACGAAGCCTGCGTCTCCGCCGTGCGCACGGCCGCCGAGCAGGGCGGCCACAGCTGGCGCGACATCGTCTCCGGCGCGGGCCACGACGCGGTCTACATCGCCCGGGTCGCCCCGACCGGCATGATCTTCATCCCGTGCGAGGACGGCATCAGCCACAACGAAATCGAAAACGCCACCCCCGAAGACTGCGCCGCCGGGGCGGAGGTGCTGCTCAAGGCGGTGCTGGATAGGGCGGTGGGGTGAGGGGGGCCTGTGCGTCCCTCGATACGGCCCCTGCGGGACCTACTCGGGATGAGGGGGGAGTGTTGAGGTTCGGCCCTGCAAGGTTTCCTCATCCTGAGTAGCCCCGAAGGGGCGTATCGAAGGGCCGGGCGGATCGAAGAAGGCGGGCCGGAAGATACGGGCGAAAGTTCGCCGAAACACCCTTGGACACCACCTGATTGCCACCCCGGCCGGCCGCAGGTCGAGCCGGGGTCCAGTGACGCCTGCAATGCCTCATCCTGCCGCTCTGGACCCCGGACTTCCGCTGCGCTCCATCCGGGGTGACAATCTCATAGGTATCGGGACACACTGCCTTGATTGCAATGCAATCGCCGCCTAATTTCGAACCGGCAGCATTGCAGGAGGCGCGGCCATGGCGAGCATCACGATCCGCAATCTCGACGACGAGGTGAAGACGCGGCTGCGTGTGCGCGCCGCCGAGCATGGCCGGTCGATGGAAGAGGAGGCGCGAGTCATCCTGCGGAAGGCCGTCGGTCCCGAATCCGGACCGAAGAATCTTGCGAGTATCTTCCGTGCCCATTTCGGACCGTCCAACGGCGTAGAATTGGAATTGCCGCTGCGCGAGCCGATTCGTGAGCCGCCAACCTTCGACTGAGACGGTCGACAATGGTATTGCTCGACACGCACGTCGTAGGAAGCGCCTTGAAACTCTGTAACTAGCCGATATATAGAGCTTTCTTGAACTTCCCCGCTGGACCGATTTCAGCTCCGTAAGCATCCAGAGAGCGATCCGGAT
>LXNI01001450.1_pt1 | contig 20555 bp, 17 predicted proteins | sample 809091 | NCBI WGS metagenome assembly LXNI01 (sample SAMN04870527, study PRJNA318959) | sponge metagenome | biome: 01000161; feature: marine sponge reef; material: water | host: Sarcotragus foetidus | place: Greece: Milos, Mediterranean Sea | collected 2013-05-29 | depth 5-7 m | reverse complement strand
CGGCGAGGCCGGTCTCGCCCGGCGGTCGCCGGGGCCCGGGCGACGGTGGCTGCGGCACCCGCGGCGATGTGCGCGGCGGCGTCCGCTGTACGGGGCGCGGCGGTCCGGCGCCGGGGGGTGGCGTTGTGCTGATCGTCCATAGCGCGCTCGGCTCACCAGGCGCTTCCACGACGTGCCTGTACCTCGCCGCCCAGTGGGCGTCTACGGGCACCGAGGTGCTGCTGATCGAGGCGGACCCGGGGGGCGGTTCGCTCGGGCACCATCTCGGTATTCATTTCACGCCGGGTTCGGCGTCTTTCGTCGCGTCGGGGCTTCCGGTCGGCGGCGGCAACCTCATCGACCATTCTCAGGACGTGCTATTGAGCAATTTGCACGTCATGCCGTCCACGTCTAGCCCGTCGGGCGCTCGGGAGATCGCCCGCTGGCTCGACGAGCGGGCGGTGGCCTTGCGCGACGTCTCGGCGTCGGAGGTCGCCGTGATCATCGACGCGGGCCGTATGTCCGGCGGCGCCCTCGGGGCGAATCTGCGGTCTCAGGCCTCGGGCGTGGTCGTGGTGGCCCGCGGCGACGGCTCCCCGGCGAGCCTGGAGCGCATCGGCAGTTTGCTGGCGACCGAGGCGCGCGGCCCCGAGGTGGAGCGGTGCGTGGTGACTATCGGGGATTCGCCGCTGAGCGCCGAGGAGTGGCACGAGAAGTGCGGTATCAAGTTCTGCGGTTCGGTCAAGCTGTTCGCCGAGGTGAAGGGGGATCTGTCGGCGTTCTTGAACCGCAATAAGCGCAAAGCGAAGCCGTGGCGCCTGAGCCTCGAGGAGGTTGCCCGCACGCTGCTTCCTTACACGAAGGCCCCTTCCACCGGCGCCGCCGCGTCGCATCGTCTCGAGCAGGCGACGGAGGCGGCGCCCCCTCCCGAGCCGGACCCGGTCGTCGCCGAACCGGCCGGCGTTGCTACCGGCGCCGGCGGCGGGGGGATGCAGCAGGCGGTCGCCGCGGCGGCCGCTCCCGGCGAGGGTGCGCCGCAGTTCCCCGAAGCGGTCCACGCCGTGTCCGCCGAGACGTGGGCGGGGGCCGCTTCCCCGTACGCCCAGCTCCCGCCTCCTTTCAACACGTTGGAGCCCGCGCATTGGCAGTCCGCGCCGGAGTTGCAGCCGACTTCCGTGGAGCCTCCTTACACCGAGCCGCTGCCTCCGATCCCCGAGGACGTCTTCGCCGGGCAGTCCCCGCTTCCGTCCTATGCGCCTCCGCCGGCCTCCCCGCCGCCGGGGCCTTGGCCCGACCATCCCGAGGCGTTCCCGCCTCACCGCCCCCAGGAGCAACCGCTGGCGGCGCATCCGGGTGCACCGGCGTATCCTCCGCCGGCCCAGTACCCGCCGCCCCATGAGTTCGCGCCGCAGCCGCCCGCCCATGAGTTCGCGCACCCGCCGCACCCGCACGCCGCGTCGCCACCGCCACCGCCTCCTGCCCATGGGCTTGCGCACCAGCCGCCGCCTGCGCACCAGCCGCCGCCTGCGCACCAGCCGCCGCCTGCCCACCAGCCGCCGCCTGCGCACCAGCCGCCGCAGACCGCCGAACCGCCACCGGCCCATGAGGTTGCGCACCAACCGCCGCCGGCCCCGCCGCTGCCGGAGGTGAACCCGTCCGGCTCGTTCCGCGACTGGGCGTCGCGCCTGTACGGACCCACGCCGCAGCCCAACGCGGGCAGCGAGGCGTGATGAGCGCCGTGGACGCGGCCCCGGCGGCGCCCGAGCAGGGCGACTCCCTTCAGGCCTCCGCCCTGTTCCGGCAGTACCACGAGTCGCTTCTGGACCGCTACTTGGACATGCAGCGCCAGAAGCTGCCGGGCGAGGAGATCGAGCGCCGGCTCGTCGACCTCGCCGAGCAGATCGCCCGCGAGCACAACACCGGCGCTCTGCTCACGGGTTCATCGCAGCTCACCGTCTCCGGCGTCCGGGAGTTCGTCGCCAACGTGCGCGGGTTGATGGGGGGCGGCGCCATCGCTCCGCTGCTCGACCGCGCCGACGTCGAGAACATCCACATCCTCGGCCACGACAACGTGGTGCTGTCCTTGGCCAACGGTGAGCGCGTCATGGCGCCGCCGGTCGCCGACAGCGAGTCGGAGCTGGTGATGATGATCCGGCATTTGGCGGCCACCGCCGGGCAGACTTCCCGGCGCTTCGACACGGCTTCGCCGATCCTAGATTTGCGTCTCGCTTCGGGGCATCGCCTGTTCGCCGTCACCGCGGTCGCCGAGCGTACGTCGGTGGTGATCCGCCGTCACCGCCTGTTGCGGTCCTCGATGGCGGAGTTGGCGAGTAGGGGCACCGTCACGCCGCAGCTCATCGAGGTGCTGCGGGCCGCGGTCCGCCCGCCGAACCCGGCCAACCTGCTGGTGGTCGGCGGCACGGGCGCCGGCAAGACGACGCTGCTGCGGTCGCTCATCTCGGAGATCCCCCAGCACGAGTTGCTGGTCACCATCGAGGACACCCTCGAGTTGCATCTGCGTTCGTCGGGGCTGCACCCCCGCACGTTGGGGCTGGAGACCCGCACGTCCAACACCGAGGGCACCGGCGAGATCACGACCTACGATTTGGCGAAGGCCGCTCTGCGGATGTCGCCGGACCGGGTGATCGTCGGGGAGGTGCGCGGCGGCGAGGTGATGCAGTTGTTGCAGGCGATGGGCATCGGCAACGACGGCTCGCTCGGCACTATCCACGCGGGCAGCACCCGGGCGGCCATCAACAAGATGCTGATCTACGCGCAGCGTTCCCCCGACGCTCCCACGCCGGACTCGGTGATGCGCGAGATCGCCGAGGTGCTGCACCTGCTGGTCTTCATCAAGCGGCTGCCCGACGGCCGCCGGGCCGTCACCTCGGTGCGGGAGGTCACCGGCTACGAGGACGGCAGGGTGCTCACGTCGGAGGTTTTCGCTCCGGGCCCCGACGGTGTCGCTGTCTACACGCGGCCGTTCGAGCCCGATGGCGAGGTTCTGGCGCGGCTGCGCGTCTCGGGTTTCGATCCGGCGACGCTCGGCGAGCCGTACCAGCCCCAGCAGTTTCGCCGCGACGGCCCGCCGCGGCGCCCGTCCGCCCCGCCGCAACCGCCGCAACAGGTCCCCGCCCGTGCCCCGTATCCGCCGCAGCCTCAGCAACAGGCCCCCGCCCGTGCCCCGTACCCGCCGCAGCCTCGCCCCGAGCCACCGGTCACGGCGCCGCCGCGGCCTCATCCGTCCGCCCCCCCGGCCCCGGCCCGGCCCGCTCCGCAGGCCCCGGCCCGCCCCGCCCCCGCCCAGCCTGCCCCCGCGGCCCCAGCCCGGGCCGCCCAACCCGCCCCGGCCCGGCCCGCCCAACCCGCTCCGGCCCCAGCCTCGGCCCGCCCCGCCCCAGCGGTGCCGCCCCGGCCCGCCCAGCCCGCCTCCACCCAACCGGCCCGGCCCGCCCAACCCGCCCAGCCCGCCGCCCCCCCGGCGGTGGCGCGGGCCCCCCAGCCGCCTCACCAGGTGCCCCGGCAGCCGCCATGGCCTCGTTGACGGTTGTTTTCCTCGGCGCGCTGGTGGGCCTCGGCCTGCTGGTCTGCGTGCTGGCGTTCCGGCCGCAGCCGGCGAAGGACGAGGCCCGCAAGCGGGAGCCTTGGCATGCGGCGCTGCGCCGTTTCCGCGCTAAGGGCACCCGCGCCGAGGCCCGTCTGGCGCTCGCCGCGCGGTCGTTGCAGTTCGTCCTCGCGGGCGGGTTCGCCGTGGCGGGCTGGTTCGTGACGGGCTGGCCGGTGGCGGCGATCTTGGGGGCGGTCGCGGGCTACATCGGCCCGCAGGTCATGCGGGCGCCGCGGGCGCGCCGCGCCGTGGCCGACGAGATCGAGGCTTATTCGCAGTGGGCCGAGCAGGTGCGCGACTTGGTGCGCGCCAGCGGGTCGCTGTTCGAGGCGGTCACTTTGTCCGCCGAGAACGCTCCCGCCCGGCTGCGGCCCGCTGTCATGAACATGGCCACGGTGGCCCGCACGCTGGGGCTGCCCCGGGCGCTCGACTGGTTCGCCGCCGAGATGCGCTCGCCGTTCGCCGACCGCATCGTCTTGGGCATGAAGATCGCTTGGGATTCCGGTGCCCGGGTCACCGAGGCGTTCGACAGCACCGCCCGCGGCATGCGCAACACGGTGGAGATGCTCCGCCGCAACGAGGTCGCGAACAGCCGGGCGTGGACGCAGGTGATGGCGATACTGTTCGTCACGTTCATCTCGGTTTCTTTCATGTTCGTGTTCAACCGCGGTTTCTTCGACCCGTTCGGCACGACGGTCGGCCAGGTGATCCTGCTGGCGGTGGGTGCGCTGATTTTCGGCAACGTGTTCTGGGTGTTGAAGCTGTCCGCTTCCAATCTGCCGTCCCGGCTGCTGTCCGGCGGGCACGCTGGCGCGGGGGCCGGCCTGGCGGCGGCGTCGGCGGCGTCGGCCGCTTCCGACGGCGGCCCGTGAGCACGCTCGCCGTCCTGGCCGGCGCGCTCGGCGGGCTGGGCCTGCTGGGCGTGGTCGTGGCGTTCCTGCGGCGCCCGGCGGCCGCCACCGAGGAGGATGTCCTGCTCGGCGGGTCCGCGGAGGCTTCGGGCGGTTCGTCGCGCGAGGCTCTGCGCCGGTTGGTCCACTGGGGCCGCCGCCAGGTGCAGGGCGACGCCGCGCTCGTGCAGGACGCCCGCATGGCGGGGCGCAGCCTCGAGAGCCACGTCGTGGCGAAGTTCGCGGGGGCGGTGCTGGGCGGCCTGCTGCTGGGCGTCGGCGCCGGGCTCGGCCTCTCTTTGACCGGCGTCACTATGCCGGTGGCGGTCATCGTCCTGCTGGCCGTGCTGGGCGCGGCGGCGGGCTGGTGGCTGCCCGACTCGATGTTGCGGACCGAGGCCGCGAAGATGCGCGTCTTGTTCCAGCAGTCCACCGAGTCGTGGCTGGAGCTGGCTGGCCAGTTGGTGACCGCCGGTGCCGATCCGTTCTCGGCGCTCGTCACGGCGGCTTCTTACAGCGATCAGCCGGTGTTCGTCACGCTGCACGACACGCTGCGCGTCTCCGCGGCCCGTGGCGAGCCTCCTTGGACGGGGCTGCGCCGCTTGGCCGACGAGCGCCGGCTGCGGTTCCTCGACCCGTTCTGCGCCTCTTTCGAGATGGCGGGCACCACCGGCGCGGGCTCGCGGGAGACCATTCTGTCGCAGGTGGAGGCGGCCCGCTCGAAGGCGATGCACGAGGCCGACGCCGCCGCCGCCTCTTCCGGCGAGAAGATGGGCGCCCCTTTGGCGCTCATCGGCGGCGCTTTCATGGTCCTCATGGGCTATCCCCCTTTGGCGGGCATCATGGATTCGGCCACCGTCACCGGCCCGGGACTCTGAAGCCGCCGACGGCTCGGCGCGCGGCCCGGCCGGCGGTGATCCCCCAGGCGCCGTGAACGAGGCAGGTCTCCCACCGACACCGGCGGCGGGGCGGGAACCGTCGGCGACTTCGGCGACCGGAGCACCCGCCACCGAGGCCCCTGCCGCCGGGGATGCCACCGAGGATCGCCGCGCGCAGCGTCGCGGGCTGGCGGCCATGTGGGCGGGCCCCGGCGGGGCGGTCGCCGCCATGGTGGCGGTCTCGTGGTACATCGTGGTCCGCAACGGCGGCGACCCGCCGGGCGGCGACATGGTCGGCCACGCCGCCGCCGCCGAGTGGTTCCGCACTCTGCCGTGGTGGGATTGGCGGGGCTGGTCCGACTGGTTCTACGGCGGCCAGGCCATGGGCGTCAACTACCCTCCCTTGGGCCACGCCTGGATGCGCTTCACCCACCCCGTCTACGGCCAGCTCGCGGCCGTCACGGTGGGTCTGCTGGTGCTCCTGCCGTGGGGCGCCCTGAGGCTGGCCCGCGCCGTCGGCTACCCGCCGCGGGAGCAGCAACTGGCGGTGGGTGCGGTGTTCGCCCTGGCCGCGCTGTCCGGCGGCATGCACTGGTTCCTTCCGGGCCTGCAGTACGCCAGTACTTTCTTCGGCCCGTGGCCGGCGATGCTGGCGATGGTCCTCGGCTTGTTCTGCGCCGCTTGGGCGGCCCGCTGCCGGCGGCCGGTGCTCTGTGGGGCGGTGGCGGGCACCGCTCTGCTGTGGAACGCCACGGTCATGCCCGGCGTGGCGCTGTTGTGCGCTGCGCTGTTGGTCGCCAGCGGCGCCTCGTTCCGCCAGGGGCTGCGCTGGGCGGCCACCGCGGCCTGCTCGGCGGTGGCGGTCTGTGCCTGGTGGCTGGTGCCGTTCACCGCAGGCTGGGGCCGCCTGGTGCGCTGGGAGGTGCCGTTCGCCTCCTCGTGGGGTTTCGGGGGGCTCTGGAAGGTTGGCGTGCTGACGGTGCTGTTGGCTGCTGCGGGGTGGGCGGCCAGGCAGGCCGCGGGCCCCACGCGACGCTTGGCGTTGGCGGCGCTCGCGGTGCTGGCCGCGGTGCTGGCCGCGGATCTCTTCGGCTACCTTCGCCCCGAACGCTGGCTGGCGCCGGCCCTGCTCGTGGCCGCTGTCGCCGCGGCTCCCGCCCTCGCGCCGCGCGCCACGAGGTCTGAGGCTCGCCCACCGCGACCGGCCTGGACGCTCCTGGCGATTGCGTTCGTCATCATCCTGGTGGTCGTCACGGGCCGCCTCGAGTTGCTGGCGGCGGCGGCCTGGCTGCTGTGGTGGCCTCGGCGCGCCTGGGCTGCCCTCGGCACCGTGGCCTGGACCGCGGTCCTCATCTTCGTTCCGTTCTGGGATCCGGCGCCAGATCAGCCGATCGCCGAACGGTCGCCGACACCCATCGAGACGGTGGCCGCGCAGGCCGACTGGTCCGCCGCGGGCCTCGTCTACGAGGACCGCGTTTTCAACACAGCCGTCGGCGATGTGGGGACTTGCGCCTGGGGGCAGCCTTGGCGCACGACGGCGGAGACCGGTGCCCGCCTGCGCCCGCTGGACGGCATATACAGAGAGACCAGCCATGCCGACGAGTTCATCTCCGCCGAGCACCGCCTCCGGTCGGACGCTTTCACGCGCTCCCAACCGCAGCGGCCTCATTGGGCCGATGCGTGGAACGAGGCCGGCCAGCCCCCGATTGCCACCCCGTGGGCTGCGGGCGCCCTGGGTTCTCGCTGGTATGCGGCCTGCACCGCCGCTGGCGACGTGGAGGTGACGGAGCTTCCCGGCACCATGGCGTCCGGCGTGTCCGTCCAGTTCCACGACGACGCCGACGGGTGGCACCGCGCTGCGGTCCGTTGGTGGCTGGCGGTCGCCGCCGGACCCGCAGCCGACGACGGAGTGGCTACCGCCGCCGCTGCGGATGTGTCTCCGGTTCCGATCCTGTCGAGTGGCGAGATGGGTGCTTATCCGGTGGATCAGCCTGCTTCGGGGGTGGCATTGCACGCGAACGGTGACGCTCTCACCGTCCGCGCCGAGCGGGCCGGTTGGGCGTGGCTGCGTGTGCCGTGGGATCCCTGGTGGCACGCCGACGGCGTCACTGCTGTGTCCAAGGGTGGCCCGGGCCACCTGGTGGTGTGGGTGCCGGAGGGCGAGGCCACGCTGCGCTGGGCGGTGCCGCGGGGTGTCGATGTCGCCGCCGCCACCGTCACGGGCACCGCCGCCCTCGCCGCCGCCGCCTTGGCCGTGCTGAACCGCCGCCGCGGCTTCCAGTTCGATCCGCACCAACCGAAGCCCGCGGCCCAGGCAGTCGAGCTGTTCGCCGACACCGTCGACGGGTGGGCGCATACCGCGGCGCGTCGGATTCGTCAGGCTGTCCGAGCGCTCTCAGCACTCCTGCGCCGATGAGCGCCGCCGCTGCGGCGAGTGTTCCGGTGTCGCCCCGGCATCAGGTTGAGGCAAGCGGAGACTTGCTGCCGATCAGCGGATTCTCTCACACAAATTGCGCCGCTACCTGCTGGTGGGCGGCTACACTGCCGGGCTGAGCCGTTCAACGAAGAATCGAGGTAGACGATGTTGGTCACCGTTCTCACCGCTCTCCTAGTGCCTGCTGCCGCCCTGCTCGTCGGTGGCCTGTTACGCCACCGGTTACCGAGGATCGCCGCCGACCTGCGCGGCATCGCGTTGCAGACGGTCATCATCATGGTCGTCCTCCTCGCGGTCGCTGGCGCGGTCGCCGGAGTCCTGCTCACCCGAGGCGGCGACGCGGTCGCCGATATTGAGGCGCAGCAGATCTCGCGACAGCCGAGCAGTTACTCACGTATGGCACTTTGCGTTGCAGCTGGCTTCAAATGGAGCGGAAGCGCTGTGAACACGTCAGTAGGCGGGAGTTTCTGCACCACATAATTTGAGTGTTAGCCGTGATAACCGGGGAAGTTGTCCTTGGACGGACGGGGTTGAGGGTTACCCGTTGGGGTGAGCCCTCCGAGCGGTGCTGTGGGCAAGTAACGGCTCACGGCTCGAGGGAGGGTTCATGGCACAGATTAGGCAGCACCTGAACGCGCGGCTCACGCCGCGCCAGCGTCGGGAGATGGTCGCGGTGGTCCTCGAGCAGGGTTGGAGCGTGGCGGCTGCCGCGGAGCGGTTCCAGGTGGATCCCAAGACGGCGCGCAAGTGGCGTGACCGGTCCCTCGCCGAGGGCGCCGACGGCCTGGTGGATCGTTCCAGCCGCCCCCACACCAGCCCGGCGCGGCCACCTGAGGCGATCCGGCGGCGGGTCGTCGAGTTGCGGACCTCGCGGCGCCGATTAGCGCTGCCACGGCGCCGAGTCGGCGGGGTTGGCTCAGCTCGGGGTCAGCGCAAGTGGAAACTCGATGCCGATCGGTGGATTACCCTGGCACGGAATGTTCCGCCTTCCTCTGGTGGGCGTCTATCGTATCCAGTTGAATCGTTCAACCAAGAACCGAGGTAGTTGATGTTGGGTGGTACCGTTCTCATAGCTGGCCTCGTGCCTCTTGCCGCTCTCGTGCTCGGTGGTCTGTTGCGTCACTGGTTGCCGAGGGTCGCCGCCGACCTGCGCGGCATCGCCCTGCAGACGGTCATCATCATGGTCGTGCTGCTCGCGGTCGCCGGCGCGGTCGCCGGAGTCCTGCTCGCCCGGGGAGGCGACGCGGTGGCCGATATTGAGGCGCAGCAGATCTCGCGAGCCCCAAGCGACTACTCACGGAAGGCGCTGTGCGAGGCGGCTGGCTTCTACTGGCCCCAGTCTGTCTCTTCAAACGTGGTCGGCACCCACTGCGTCAGCTCGGCCCCGCCACCAGCACCACCACCACCGTAAAGTCGAAGCTGCAGATAGGTGAAGTCCGAGGGTTGAGATCCCAGAGTTGGTCCGCTCAATCTCACTCGTTCTCTCGAGAATTGCTGATGGATTGACGAACGGTCGCACGGGATCGACCGCTGGCTCCCCGCCTTCTTGGTAGGGCAGGGACTCCAGACGGTGCCGGTGAGTGCACGCGCTCTTTTTCTGGAGGTCCCGATAGCGTCTCGGCCTGTGCGCTTGTTCGTATACGTCGTGAGGCATGACGCTGGGTTCGCCCCGAATCCCTTTTTCGGGTACTGCACGCTCGCGACTTGCAAGCCCCGTATTCGCGGGACCGCCGAGGTGGGGGATTGGGTCGCCGGGGTCGGTTCGGTGCAATGTGGCCGAGAGGGCAAGCTGGTGTACGCCATGCGGGTCGCCGAGACGATGGATTTCGACGATTACTGGGCCGACCCGCGGTTCGCCCTGAAGCGTCCGAGCCGCGACGGGGACGCCCGGCGGCGCTGCGGCGACAACATCTATCATCGGGATCCGGGAACCGGAGACTGGATCCAGGAGCCCGGTGGCCACAGTTGCGACGACGGAACGCCGGACCGGCGCCACGTCCGCCGCGACACGGGCGCGAACCGGGTCCTGATCGGCGAAGAGTTCGCCTACTTCGGCGCGGGCGCCGTCGACATCCCGAGCCAGTTCCGGCCCTGGCGGGGCGTCGATTACTTCAGCAGGACCCGGGGCCACAGGTGCAGACTCCCCGAGGACCTGCGGGACACCTTCGTTGCGTGGCTCGAGGAACTGTCCCTCGAGGCCGGCGGCTTGGCTGGCACTCCACTCGCCTGGTCGGACAGGTCGCCTGGCTCGGCCTGCACGTAGGCCGCCCGCCGCGGAAGTAGCCCCGCCGGACGTCCGCGAGACGGCGGAAGGCTTCGCCGAGTTCGGCGTGCCGTTCGATCCCGGGCGGGCCCTTCAGGCGGGGCCGGTGAATGCGCCAGAGATGATGAGAGCGATGGTCAGGCCCAGCACCGTGAGCCCGAGTCCCGTCAGCGTCAGCATGATCGGCCACGCTGTGGCGGCAGCTGGCCAGCCTATGCGTCGAGGCCGAGCGCCGAAGCGACAAACGCGTTGGTGCGCTCGGCGCGCAGCTTGCAGACGACAAGTCGTGAGGAGAAGAGCCCCTTCTCCCATATTGGCTGGTCGACGGTCCGCGTGTCCGCCAGCCACTTCACTGGGACGACCATCTCGGTCTTCTCCGGAGCTTCTGAGGCTGCGTTGTTCCTCCAGTCCGCGTTCAGGTCCGGCTGGTCGAGGAGCGGTCGACGCTGACCGGCGATGTTCACCTCGGCATATCGCGCCGGGGTCATCTCGCCGGTGACCTGCCCGATGCCGACGTAGCCGGCCCTGGCGACGTAGGCGAACACTCGTTTCCCCACCTCGAGTCTCTCGAGCTGCTTCCAGTACGTCGATCCGCCGCCCGCGTTGAGGAGGCCGTACCTCTCGGCGATCTCCCAGCGGTGATCCCCCGGCTCGGCCCGACCGAGGACCACGTAGAAGTCGCGGCCGTTCCACGGGCGGGACTTGTTACGCGTTGTGCCAGCCATAGACGGCATCGTAGCCCCGGCGCGGGCCACCGTCGCGCCACCGGCGCCACTCGGTTCGCGGTGCCGCTCTGCTCGTTCCCGGCCCGTGTTCTGAGTACGAGCGCCCAGGATGAGGAGCGGCCCCCCCGATTGACCGCCGCCCCGCCGCGGCGATCATCCCGAGAGCGTCACCCCACCCAGGCCGGTGAAGCGCCGCTCGTTTCCCGGCACCGTTCTGCCCGTCCCCGGCCCGTGTCCTGAGTACGAGCGGCCAAGATGAGGGGCGGCCCCCCCGGGCCGTCTACCACCAGCCCCCCGACCTGCCGGGTTGACCGCCGGCCAGCCGCGGCGATCATCCCGAGGGCATCGCCCCGCCCGGGCCGGTGAGCCGCCACTCGGTTCGCGGTGCCGCTCTGCCCGTTCCCGGCCCGTGTCCCGCCAGCGTCAACATGATCGGCAACGAGAACTTCGCGATCTGTTTGTTGATGCGCCTCTCCATGGCCTCCATCTCGCCGCGCAGTCCGGCTTGGCCTCTACCCGTCATTCCGGCGGAGGCCGGAATCCACCCGGTGAGGCGGCACTCGGTTCGCGGTGCCGCTCTGCCCGTCCCCGGCCCGTGTCCTGAGAACGAGCGGCCAGGACGAGCCACATCCCCCCCGGGCCGTCTACCGCCAGCCCCCCGACCTGCCGGGTTGAGGCCGCTGGCTCCCGACCCCCTCCGCCCAGTCCGGCGAGGCGCCACTCGGTTCGCGGTGCCGTTCTGCCCGTCCCCGGCCCGTGTCCTGAGAACGAGCGGCCAGGGCGAGGGGCGGCCCACCGGATTGACCGCCCGCCCGCCGCGGCGATCACCCCGAGAGCGTCGCCCCGCCCAGGCCGGTGAGGCGGCACTCGGTTCGCGGTGCCGCTCTGCCCGTCCCCGGCCCGTGTCCTGAGAACGAGCAGCCGGGATGAGGGGCGGCCCACCGGATTGACCGCCGCCCCGCCGCGGCGACCACCCCGAGAGCGTCGCCCCGCCCAGGCCGGCGAGGAGCCGCTCGGGTCGCGGTGCCGTTCTGCCCGTCCCCGACCCGTGTCCTGAGAACGAGCGGCCAGGATGAGGGGCGGCCCCCCCGATTGACCGCCGCCCCGCCGCGGCGATTATCCCGAGAGCATCGCCCCGCCCAGGCCGGTGAGGCGCACTAGGTTCCCTGTGTCGCTCTGCCCGTTCTCGGCCCGTGCCCTGAGCCCGAGCGGCCGGGATGAGGGGCGGCCCGCCGGATTGACCGCCAGCCAGCCGCGGCGAGGGGCGGCCCGCCGGATTGACCGCCGGCCCGCCGCGGCGCTCATCCCGAGAGCATCACCCCACCCAGGCCGGCGAGGAGCCACTCGGTTCGCGGTGCCGCTCCGCTCGTCCCCGGCCCGTGTCCTGTCCCCGTCAGGATGATCGGCAGCGAGAACTTCGCGATCTGTTTGTTGATGCGCCCTTCCATACCCACCATCTCGCCGCGGAGTCCTGTGATTTCGCCGCGCGGTCCTGTGGTCTCGCAGCGGAGTCCGGTGATCTCGCCGGTCATCTCGCCGCGAAGTCAGACGCAACACAGCAGCCATCGACGAATACGACTACGCGCCGACGGGTGAATGCTACGTCGGGCCGGACTCGGCGGCCCTCAGCATCGACTGGAAGATCAACCCGGAACCTCCACCCGCGGCGGTGGAGGGCGGATCGTAGACGGAACTCCGGCCTCGTGTCTCGACGCCGGCTCGCGCGCATCGACGCGATCGTTGCAGCACTCGCGGCTGCGGGGCGATCTCCATCCATCACGATCTCATCCCAAAGGTGATCTGGATCCTGCGAACGCTCCCAGAGCAGCACGTCGCTTCTGCGGGACTCAGCACCGCCGTCTCCTGCGTCCCGGCTATTGGAGCGGAACACGGACGACAGTCTCCGCTATGACCTGGACGCTCGTCTGAGCCATTCCGCATCATTAGGGCCGGGTCGCGCCAACGTCGACGCAACTTCTGCTGCGATCTTGTACGAGTGATCGTCTTTCAGTTCGGCGAGCCACCGATATTTCCTCTTTTCCACATCCATAAAGTCGAACACACCGGGTTCATCTTCGGTGGCAAGCACCTCACCCGGAGGATTCGCTCCCGGCTTGAAAGCACAGACAATCAATTCCAGAGGCCTAAGGGCAACTCCGAGCTTCACCCATTCGTCATCCTCTGTATCCACGACCAAGAGATGTACCACTCTACTCTCGTCGTCCTGAACGACTTCCAACGGCAAGAAGGGGAACCTTGAGACCGAGACCAACCGCGTACTGTCGCACTTGGGCTGCAGGCAGAGAAGGAATATGCGCTTACCCTTGCACTCTGTACGCAGGATGGATCCGACAGACAGGCGTGGTGGTCGCCCGGGATAACGAGCCTTCAGCTTGAGTAGTGCAGCGAATTGATGATCGGCATGTCTCCCGGCATCATCATCAGCCGCGAAGGGTTGTGTTGCGAGCGCCTTCAGCTTTGACTTGCCGCCCTCGGGGAGCTGGACTTCCTTTGCTTCAATACCCCGCCGCAGAAGATTCAACCAACCCGCTGTCGGATCCACATTAGATGGAAACTTGAACGGCTGCGATAGGTCGGGCCCATCCGCTCGATTCAACCATCGCTCAATGGCCTCAATTCCCGCGTAGACTCCTGGCCGACTCTCCTCCAGGATCGATAGCAGTTCTGAACCAAGTGCATCCACGAGATGATCTTCTGCCTCAGGGGGATGTGGGAGAAGTATTCGATGCCCAAGATACGCAGCGTCCAGCGTGTCGTCGAATCTCGTCAGGATTCTATACGCTTGTGCCCTAATCGCAGCGATACCTGCAAGAGACACATTGCGCAGCAATCCCGATGTCATTGACTCAAACTCATCAACTAATCGTCCCGCCAAGTCTTCTTCCGCTACTTGTTCGTAGCCGAAATTCGCGAGGTGCTCGCTGAGCGTTCCATCCTTGGCCAGAACAACGATCCGAATCGGCCCCTTCGAAATGCGACAGCAATCGATCACGAGCGGCTGACTGGAGCCGTGCGATTCTCGCAGTGCCGACTGAACACGGTCCGTTATGTCGCTGAGATTCGGTTCGCCGGTGTAGATGGCAATCAACCGAAGTCGGTGGGTATTATGATCGTCCGATAGGATCTTCTTCATCACGTCCAGCGTGGCGTCTCCAACGGACTCGGCGATCTTCCAATCGAGCACAACGATGTCAGCGCGGCCAGCTACCTTCGCGGTCCTCGCAGGGAAGTCGCCACCTGGTGTGGCATTCAGGACAGCGCACGTCATACCAAGATCTGCAAACGCATTCATCACCGTATCGGCGTTTAACGGAACTCCCGGGCGTTCCTGTGAGATGCCACTGTCGCCTACAGCTAGTCGTTCTGGATAGTTGGGGCTAACGAGCTCGATATCGGGTACCTCGTTCGGCTCTTCCTCCACCTTCTTTGAAAGCACAATGAGATCATCGAGAATGACGACATTTTGGAGAAAAGATTCGACGACTGCTCGACATCGAGCATCGGGAGACGCTAACACGCTACCGTAACCCATCTTCATCGGTCGTCTTCGGCTGGATCATAAATCGCGCACCGACATCGTCGATTGGTTCGCCCACAAGCAAGTCGTAGCCGACTCGGGCCAGTACGTCGCGAGAGATGTACAGTCCCAGCCCTCGACCGCCAGGTCTCCGGGTGAAACCCAGCTCAAAGACAGCTTCACGATCACGGCTGTGAATGCCAGGGCCGTTGTCAGCAACGATCATCGTCCGGCCCCTGGCATCCAACGAAACGGTGCGCGGCGGCGGCCGATCGCAGAGCCAGAATATGGCGTTGTCAATCAAACTAACGAATACCGGATAAAAAGTCGACGGATAACCAGTGAAACGGTGCTGCAGGAACGAGTCCGTCGCTGCGATCTTAACTTCGTGCCGCTCAAGGCGCTCTCCAAATAGATCTCGCAGGAACTTGCTCACGTCGCTTCCCCTAATCTCCACCTCGGTTCTGTATAGACGTCTCTGCAGCGGAGTGAACATCGTGAGATAAGTGTCGAGGTGCTCAAAGCTGATTCGAATTCCGTTGTAGACTTCGGACAAGTCTTCGTTCACGTCCGCCCATGCCCGGAAGCGTTGAAGATTACTTCGGATCGAGCGAATCGTTGCCTGAAACTCATGATCGATGATTCCAACGGCCATTCCGAGTTGGGTGAGCTCCAGATCTGCTTCAGCACGCTCTTGAAGATCGAACAACTCTTCCTCCATTGCCCCGACAATTTCGATCTGTGTGATCATCTGACCAGTCTCGTCAGGAGCAACTGTGATCGATTGGAGTTGCTCGGCTATCGCCGTCAGCTGTCCTTCCTTGGCAGATACGATTCGACTGACCTCAGAGTCGAATTCGAACCGTAGATCCACGACCTCGGCATCGCTCAGTACCGTGAGGTCCGTCCGCTGGACCCACTGCGCTAACTCACTCAATCGCGACTCAAGATCCGCGATCGCCTCCCGAACCGCAGTGATGACTAGCTCGCTTGTAACTCGAAGCTGTTCCTCCGACCTGCGCCCCCGCGCCGCCACCGTCTGCCGCGCGGCTCTCTGGGCTTCTTCCGCCGCGGCATCAAAGCGCCGTCGCCGACTAACATCCAGATCGTGGGTCGCTGCCGCGACCAACTCCTCGACCAATGCGAAGGCTGGCTTGAACACTTCATCGTCCAGACTCGCGTACTCTTCCCTATAGGCGACCAGATCGCGTCGCAGCACCTTCGAAAGGGCAAAGCCGCGCGGTTGTGGAATCGCCAACGTGTTACGGATCTCGATCAACTTGGTCTGTGCATTTCTCTCCGCCTGAAGTATGGCTCGAAGTCTGCTATCTGATTCGAATTCGCGGGAAGCCGCTTCCACCTCCGCGACGAGCTGCTCGATCGCCTCTTCGACTCTGACCGTCGGTTTATCACCAGCTAGCAAGGCAGCGCGATCGCGGAGCGCTGCTTGGAGGGTCTTGCGCTTCTCCCGTGATTGTTTCGCTTGCCGCTCGCGCGCCCGGGCCTGCTGGTCAAGTCCTGCCTTTATCTGTCTATATTGGGTGCCGTGAGCTGCCTCATCCCGGAAGTAGTCTGCGGCCAATTGTATTAGAAAGTTCTCGAGTATCGCACGAAAATCCCGATAGGCTCTGTTCTCACGGAATCCCTCGCGACCAGCCTTTTCCACAAGACTGTGCGCACTCTCGGGTGGCAGCTCGATGGCGCCAAACATCCGACGGTACGAGAAGAAGTAATATCCCGCACCTAGATTGCGCCTCTCCTCGATGTGCAAGAAGTCATAGTCGGTATTTCCATATGGCAAGATGCGGATACCATTTCTGTAGATATAGAGCCCTCCCATCCGATCCAGCTTCGTAATGAGTTTGGCCCAGCGATCACGAGGTATTCGTGATTCGCGGGCCAAGCCTTGCACGTAAGCGAAGTCAATGGTGAAGGAACCGCAGGCGGTCTTCTGGCCTCTCGCGCCCGGCCATACGATGGCGTGCCGTTCAGGCTCGTCTCCGTATATTGACACCGACCCAGAAAACTGGCCATACTCGTCGAAGGATCCGTGAATGTGATGGTCGGCTGCAAGGAATTCGTCGGGCGTGAAGAATTCTTCCGCTCCAATTACCGACTCAGAGAGGTCTAGAGAACGATGATCTCGGAACGTCGTCGTGATGGGCGCTGGAGGCCGATCGGGCATCATCGTATTCGCAAAACCCATTAGAGTCTTTTGCAGATCACCGATCTCGCGCTGCCCGGAATTGTCGTCAAGTGCGGCCGCGAGCATCGGATCCGTGGGCTGGATGAAGAACTGAGTTCCGGTCGCGGAACCTAGGAGGGCTGCCGACTCGAAGCGGTGCTGGAGCGCGGCAACATCAAACGACACTTGATCCAGTTCCCGCTCGATGTTTTCGATCGCTCCGTCATCTGATCTATCGCGGAGCTTCGTCAGGTTGTCGCGAACGATGTCGACCAGCGCGAGCAGATCGTCGGAGTTGGGAAACTCCTCATCGGGGAACTGGCGGACAGGAATCTCGATCTGATCCAATGAGATCCCCGGAAGCGCGAAGAGCGACCAGTTGACGAACGAGACCACCGGAGGGTGAAGGCCGTCAGATCGTCTTGCCCGGGTTACAAGGAGCACCTGTGGGCCGATCGCCGCGATAGCCAGGCGACCGATGCCCTTTTCGCCAGTCGGGATACGGGGCGCTGTGCCCATGGCCGACGCGACGGCATCCAACTCTGTGCTGCCTCCGACCTTGCTGTCGGTCCCCAGGACGAGCCATCGCTCGACGATGTCCTCGGGAGTCATTCCGAGGCCGTCGTCTCTAAGGACGAGCAACTTCTCGGGACGGTAGTAGTCAGCCTCAACGCAGGTGGCGTATGCGTCGTGCGCGTTCTTGAACAACTCGCTGATGGCGGTGGGTATACCGGCGATCTGCTGGCGGCCGAGCATGTCCACTGTCCGGGCGCTCGTCCTGAAACTAGGCATACTGGCTGCCTGTCTCGATGTCGAACTCGCCCGTCAGGGTCGGGCCCGTGCCCGGCGCAGTACCTACGTCACTGACGAACTCCGCGACATGACCAACAATCCGTTCACCGAATCGTTGGGCGAGCAGCGCGGGAACTGCGTTCCCAACTTGGCGAGCCTGTGAGTTGAGGTTGCCAGCAAAGACGAAGTCACGGGGGAACGTCTGAAGACAGGCAGCTTCGCGCACGCTGATAGCCCGATCCTGCTCTGGATGCCCAAATCGTCCGTTCGAGTAGCTGATGCATCTGGTCGTCAACGCTGGTGCCGGGGAGTCCCACCTAAGGCGGCCGTAGACGTCAGTGAAGCCCGCGAAGCCAGACTTGCGGCTATCGGGCAGCAAGTGAGGTGGTAGGTTCCTCCAGCCGCCTCCAGGCGGTGTCGCGCGGATCCGCTGCAGATTCAGAGGTGAGAGGTGACACGCCCGATGATTCGGAACGAACGGGTTGGACTCCCCAGCCGAGAGCTCGGGCAGGTCGCGTATCCAGTCAGCTACGGTGGCATAGCTTGATTGTTGGGGGTTGGGTCCATGGGTCCTGACGGGAGGCTCGACTCGGCCGAACCGGCTCGCGACGAGCACCAGCCGCTTTCTCCGCTGAGGCACGCCATAGTCCTGCGCGCGTACGATGCCGTGATTCGTGTGATAGCCGAATTCATCGAGCATCCGAGTGAACCGCAGGAAAATCTGTCGGCCAGCGCTCCCGTCCCGCAATCCAGGCACGTTCTCGGCAAGAATGACGTCGGGGCGGTGCCTACGAATGAACCTCACCAGGTAATTGAGGAGTTCCACGCGCTTGTCGTCTCGCGCCCCCTCGCCCCGCCGCTGCCGCGAGAACGGCTGGCAGGGAGCGCAGGCGTTAAACAACAACGGGTGGCTCTCCCAGCGGTCGACGATGCCGTCGAAGGATTCCTCGGGCACATCTTCGATGTCGGCACACACAAACTCCGCCTCGGCGAAGTTCGCCTCGAACGTACGCGCCGCCACGGGGTCGTTGTCCAAACCGAGAGCTATCTCAAGCCCTGCGGCACGAAGACCAACGCTTGCGCCGCCGCATCCAGAGAAGAAGTCGAAGACCTTGATCGGCTTACGCAGATCAGGTGAGCGCCGCCTCCTCCGATCGAGCGTCATACCGCCAACCCGCACCTACCGAGACACGTTCCGCTCAAGAGACGCCCCTTCACAGCCCTTGCTCACAAGTCAATCCTACGCAGTCATCCGACAGGCGAAGATGAACGCGGGTACGCCCAACCGATTTTCTGTGAGGATCGTTCGGAACGGGAGCAGGCGCTCGCGGACCAGAAGTACTGGCCACCGCCCAGACGCTCGACCGCATCGAATCCAACACAGCACCGCTTCCCGATCCGCCCCTAGAAGCCTCGGCGACCACTACCCAAGCATGCTCGATCCTCGGCCGCGATCCGCTGATCGCCATAATTCCCTCCGCGACCTGGGGTGAGCGCCGCCTCGGAATGCACATCAGAGATCATCGAGACTGTACCTGCCAGGGTGCACCCCACCGGGTATCAAGCAGACGAGATACACCCTGGTCTCCCGCTGCCAGCTTCCTTGATGTCGTGTGATGGCTGTCGGCGGCCATGTCGCTGCCCGCTGGCGGCCAACGGTTCTGCCCAGTGGCGGCCAACCGAACTGCCCGCGTTGATGTCCGTGCTGCGCACGTCCTCGCCGAGCGCCTCTAGGCGGGCAACCAGGGCTTTCTTAGAGCGACCCTCGATGAGGTCCCACAGCCGGGACACCTCCAGGTCCACCAGGCCACACATGAAGCTGCGGTGGTGCCCGAAGGTGGTCTCGTCGATACCCAAGCGTCTTGGCGGACACGTGGGCGGCTCGGCGATCTCGCGGCGTGCTGCGGCGGCGATCGCCCGCCACGCGGTGGACCAACTCACCCTGAACGAGCGAGCCACCGCCGCAGTCGAGCGGTCCCAGGCCGCCCGTGCTATCGCTCTACACAGCCGGACGGTCACCCGCCGCCGCGGCGGCACCTGGGCGGTGGACTCGGTGAAGCTCCCAACACAGCCCGGCGTGGCGCAGCGGAACCGGCGCTTGATCCACACCAGCACCGTCGGGCGCTCGAAGCACAGCCCATCGCGCACCCGCTGGGTGCGATACTCCTTGACCCGCGAGCTGAAGGCCCCACAGCGCGGACACGCCGCATCGGGGCGCGCCACGCGCACCGCCACCACTCGACCCGCCACCGGGCGCCTCGACGGCGCCGGTCACCTCGAAGTCCTCCAACCCGGACAGCGCACGCGTAACATCACCCATCTCGGGGCCTCCTTCTCTGGACAGCTGTTACTGCCAGACTCGCGAGGCCCCGACCCGCGTCCGCGGATCCTCAGATCACAGCACCTGCCCTATCAACCGCGTAGAGCCCCTTTGGGTCAAGGAGGCGACGCGGTGAGCCTGATCGAGCACATCGCAGCCCAAAGGACGGAACACGGTGTGCCTCACGCGTTGTCGTGCCGTGCGCTGGGGGTGGCCCCCTCGACGTTCTATGAGCGGCGCCGCGGTCAAGGAGTGCTTCGAGGCCTCCGGGGGCACCTACGGGTCGCCGCGGGTGCGCGCCCAGCTGCGCCACGACGGCGTGGCGGCGTCCGAGAAGACGGTGGAAGCGTCCATGGCTCGCCAGGGGCTCCAGGGCCGCTCCCGGCGCCGCCGGCGGGGCCTGACCCGCCCCGACAAGTCCGCCGCGCCGGCGCCTGATCTGCTGGGGCGTGACTTCACCGCCGAGGCCCCCGACCAGAAATGGGTCGGCGACTTCAAGCAGGCCAACACCGACCAGGGGCCGGTGTTCCTCGCGACCGTCGAGGACCTCTACAGCCGGCGCATGCTCGGCTTCGCCACCTCTGACACCCACCCCACAGCCGAACTCGCCGCCGCGGCGCTCAACATGGCCGCCACCCGGGGAGGCGACGTCGCCGGCGTGATCTTCCACACCGACCGCGGCTCCCAATACACCTCCGGAGACTTCTCCGAGGCGTGCCGGCGCCTCGGAGTCACCCAATCCATGGGACGCACAGGCAGCGCGCTCGACAACGCCGCAGCCGAATCGTTCTTCTCCACCCTCCAGCACGAACTCATCTCCCGGCGCCGCTGGCGCACCCGGGACCAGGCCCGAGCAGACATCGCCGCCTGGATCGACACCTGGCACAACGCACAGCGCCTCCACAGCCGCCTCGGCGACATACCGCCGGCAGAGTTCGAAGAGG
>LXNI01001449.1_pt1 | contig 20560 bp, 21 predicted proteins | sample 809091 | NCBI WGS metagenome assembly LXNI01 (sample SAMN04870527, study PRJNA318959) | sponge metagenome | biome: 01000161; feature: marine sponge reef; material: water | host: Sarcotragus foetidus | place: Greece: Milos, Mediterranean Sea | collected 2013-05-29 | depth 5-7 m | reverse complement strand
TACGAGACGTTCAACCAGCCGCACGTCAGTCTGGTCGACGTGTCCGAGACACCTATCGAACGCATCTCGCCAGCAGGCGTGGTGGTGGATGGCCAGGAATACCCCGTCGACGCGATCGTGTACGCCACGGGTTTCGACGCCATGACCGGAACACTGCTGCGCATGAACATCACCGGACGAGAAGGCGCACGTCTGGTCGATCACTGGGACGCCGGCCCGCGCACCTACCTCGGGCTGGGCGTGACTGGCTTCCCGAACATGTTCACCGTGTCGGGACCAGGCAGTCCATCGGTGCTGACCAACATGATCCCGTCCATCGAGCAGCATGTTGACTGGATTGCGCGCTGCTTGGTGGACCTGGCCGACCGTGGTGCCACCACCATCGAGCCCGAAGCCGATGCGGAGGCCTACTGGGTCGACTATGTCAATGCCATCGCCGACCTGACGCTGTACCCGACCTGCAACTCGTGGTACTTGGGGGCGAACATTCCCGGCAAGACCCGGGTGTTCATGCCGTTGCCCGGCTTCCCGCCCTACGTTGAGATCTGCGAGGACGTGGCGTCCGACAACTACCGCGGCTTCGCCCTGGCATAGAAGGTGCGCGAAGTGGTGAACCTTCCCGCGGTGCAGGCAATCGTTTCCCGCTCTTGTTCGCTGCGCTCACGGGCCGCTCGGGCCACGGCTTCGCCTCCGGCTCAACCTCTTAATCGCACCCATCCCGCGGAGGCCTGCCAATGAGATTCACGCCCACCGAATTGACCGGTCCGGAACGTGACCTCCAAGCAGAGGTTCGGGAGTTCTTGGCGGCCGAGTTGCCGCCCGGCAGCCACGAGCCGTGCTTGGGCATGGCTGCGGACCACGATCGGGAGTTCTCCTCCAAGATGGCCGCCCGGGGCTGGGTGGGCATGGCGCTGCCATCACGCTGGGGCGGCTCGGATCGCACAGCCGTGCAGCGATTCATCGTGGTCGAGGAGATGCTGCGCTGGGGTGCTCCGGTCGGGCATCACTGGGTGGCCGACCGCCAGACCGGCAACGTGATCCTCAAGTTCGGCACCGATGAGCAGCGCGAGCGGTTCCTGGCGCCGATCTGCCGAGGCGAGCTGGGCTTCTCGATCGGCATGAGCGAGCCCGACAGCGGCTCGGACCTGGCCTCGGTGTCGACCCGAGCCGAGCGGGCCGATGACGGCTGGATCGTCAACGGCACCAAGATCTGGACGTCGAACGCGCACATGAACGACTGGTTCATCTGCCTGCTGCGCACCGCACCCATGGAGGACGGCAACAAGCACGCCGGGCTGTCGCAGTTCCTGATCGACCTGAGCTCCCCCGGACTCGAGATCAGCCCGATCCCGTTCCTCGACGGCAGCCATCACTTCAACGAGGTGACCTTCCACGACGTGTTCGTACCCGACACCAACGTGGTGGGCCAGCCGGGGATGGGCTGGCACCAGAACACCACCGAGATGGCATATGAGCGCGGCGGGCCCGACCGCTGGCTGTCGCCGTTCTCGACGGTGGAGCAGTTGCTGCGCGAGGCCGCCGGCACCCCGATGCAAGACACGGTGTCGGACCTGTTCGGAGAGCTGGCAGCTCGCTGGTGGGGCATCAGGAACCTGTCGCTGTCGGTGGCGCGGCTGATCGACGAGGGTGAAGCGCCGTCGGTGGAGTCGGCACTGGTCAAGGAGATGGGCACCCGCTACGAGCAGGAGGTCGTCGAGAAGCTGGTGCAGCTCATCGACGAGGAATACTCGCCCGAGTCGGAGTCACTGTTCGAGCGGCTGCTCGCGCAGTGCGTGGTGACGTTCCCGGGCAACACGATCCGGGGCGGCACCATCGAGATCCTGCGCTCAGTGGCCTCCAAGGGCCTCCAGGGGTTGCCGGTATGACGCAGAACGGCACTCCCGAGCCGGTTGTGGTCGACGAACTGATCACCGAGACAGCGGACCGGCTGTTCAGCGAGCTGTGCACCCATGAGGCGGTGCAGGCAGCCGAGGACAGCGGCGGCGCACCCGAGATTTGGGACGCGTTCTGCGAGACCGGATTCGATCTCATCGCCGTCCCTGAAGCGGCTGGTGGCTCGGGCGGCACGCTCGCTGAGGCCATCGAGGTGCTGCGCCTGGTCGGTTACCACTCAGCGCCGATTCCGGCCGCGGAGAACGGCATCCTCGGCAGCTGGCTGCTGGCCGAAGCCGGCCTCGAGCGCCCCGATGGTCTGGTGACGATCGTCCCGCCTCGAGCAGGCGACGATGGCTGGTCGGGCGGCGGAGTGTGCTCGGCGGAGATGACCGGTGACGGCAGTGTGGTGTTGAGCGGCGAAGCCCACCGGGTGCCGTGGGCCCGGAGCGCAGAGATGATCGTCTGCGTCTGTGAATGCGACGGGCAGGCGACCGTGGTCACGGTGCCGGCATCGGCATGTGAGATCGCGCCGCTGCCGAACATGGCCGGCGAGCCCCGCGACACGGTCCGTTTCGAAGGTGTGACCGGACGGGCGGCACCCGCACCCGACGGCGTCGACGCTGCGAGGTTGGCACAGCGCGGCGCCCTGTCGAGGGTCGCCTTGATGTCCGGCGCGATCGAGAAGATGTGCCAGCTCACCGTCAGTTACACCAACGAGCGGGTCCAGTTCAGCCGACCGGTGGCACGCTTCCAGGCCGTGCAGCAGCACTTGGTGTGGGCAGCGCAGGACGCGGCACTGGTGCGCATGGCCGCCGAAGTCGCGGCCCGGGAGGCCACCCGCGGCGACGCTGCGTTCGAGATTGCGGCAGCCAAGCTCATCGCCAACCAGGCCGCGGCTCGCGCCACGAAGGCCTGCCACCAAGCCCACGGCGCCATGGGCATGACCCAAGAGTACCCGCTGCACCACTTCAGCCGGCGGCTGTGGAGCTGGCGCAAGGAATACGGCTCCGACGCCCACTGGTCCGCGACGCTCGGCGACATGGCCACAGGCGTCGGCGCCGACGGCCTCTACCCCCTCATCACCTCCGGCACCGCCGCCCTACAGTGAAGTGGTGACAGGCGCCGACAGGGAGGTGGCTGTGCCGCCGACGACTTCCGAGATCATCTTCGAGGTCAGTCACGACGAAGTCGACGGCGGACTCTCCGCCAGCGCACTCGGCTACGGCATTCACACCCTGGCGGAGACGATCGAGGAAATGCGCGACAACATCCGCGAAGCGGTCGAGTGCTACTTCGACGACGCGCCGACCCGTCCGAGCGTCGTTCGGTTGCATTTCGTCAGAGACCAAGTCCTGGCACTGTGATGCTGCTCCGCTGAATGGGATCCTTGAACCCGGTGCCGGCGGCGAAGGTCCACGCCAACTGGGCCAACGGGTCCGCGTCAGTGTCGCGGTTGGCTGTCACCATCCAATGCGGCTCTCAACGCGAAACGAAGCCCACGAGTCTGTTAGCGGGTCGTATATCGCGCCGTCAGAGAGCGCGAGGCTGTTGCCATCACAGCTCGGCGTCCCTCCAAAAATGATGATGTGACCACCGGTCCACGTAGTGGAATGGCCACAACGCGGACCCAACGGTGAGGGCGACATCGGTTGCCATTGATCAGCTGCTACGTCATAAAGGTATCCGTGTCGGACCGAAACGTGTCCTTCACAGCCAAGATGAGCTGTAGATGACTTGCCGCCCCACAGCACGACGTGAGTACCGGTCCATGCCAGTGTCTGATGTATCGAATGATCTGCTGGCATCGGACTGCTCTTGCGCCAAACGTCCTGCATTGGATTATAGAACAGCAGCACAGACTGCGCCTTATCTTCAATGTCTGCGGATTCAGTCATGGCGTAGGCGGTCGTGTGATCACGACACGGTTCGGAAAATGTACTGGCCGCATCTTCACCAAGTTCCACATAGAAATACACCAATTCAGTGCCCGTCCATAGCAATTGCTGAAATTCATCACGACCAGCCAACGGGGACGACGACTGTAGATCCATGTGTAACGCGGCACTATGAGAGTATGCCTCGTTTAGGCGAACCCCGGTGCTTACCGGTAGCGGAATCAACTTCCACTTCTCGCGGGCCAAGTCGTAGGCGATGATCTCCCCTTGTGACGGCAGAATATCTCGTTCTGCGGCTACAAAGTAAGCAACCTCATCACCCACAACACCGTATAGCATTTCTATTGGTTCGATCGGCAAATCATCAATTCGCCTCCATTGATCGGCGTCAATTTCGTATAGCCACGCCCTTTGGGATGGTTCGAAGGGGCCACCGCCGGCCATCAGTATATTGTGATCAGTCGACACTACTCCACCTACCGCTTGCTCCGGGTCGGGGAACGCAGCCGAACGTTCCCACTGGCCAACCGTAGGATCATAGGTCAGCACCGCGATACTGGATTCGATAGCCGCCACCACCATCAAGCGTTCGTCTGACCACAACGCCTGCATTTCCAGAAGGTCGTTTTCATTGTTGTCGATGGGCCATGGAACGGGCGCAATTTGAACCCTGCCTGGACCCAAAGGACTTTGCTTTTCAAGCCTGATTGGTTCAATCATCCCAGCCGGCTGGCGCCGGGTAATGTCGTCAGCAGCATCCGTGCCGGGCTGCCGTCCTCCGAATACAAGCAAGCCCGTATCGGTCCAAGCGGCAATGTGACCCGTACGTGCATGCTCTTGATGATGATACTCGTAAACTGTCATTGAGCAATCACCGGTCATGTCGACTGCAATTGAGATTGGCTGCGGTTGGCCCGAGTCGCCGTGCAGGGTCGCCAAGATCCATATGTCTCGGTCTCGCCCAGTTCCGCCGATGGCTACTGATTCGCCGCGGACGCGAAGCTCGTTCATCCAAGCTTCAAGGGACGAGAACGGTTGTTGGTCATACGCAGAAAGATACGCGTCGAATACGCGACGTCGGCCAAGCAATTGCGTGACTTCCTCCGCATCATCGACCCGAAATGCATCATCTAATCGTCGTGCCAGGACTTGATAAGGTCCCACGAAGCTTCCAACCTGAAGTTCATGATGCCACTCATGGTCGCGAACAGTTGGATCGTAAGACTGATATACGGATAATCGAGAAATCTCGCATCCATTCGGATTTTCCGGAATCATGCCAGACGTCACGCCCGAAGCAGTGACTGAAGGACCTTGGCCATCTTCGACTGGCCGCGACCTTGACGACATCAAGAGATACCCGACCAATACCATTATGCCGAGAATAGCCGCAGACACCATGCAAACAATACGCTGTCTTCGACTAGCTGACTGATATGTCCACATCATGGCCGTTCGCCGGTTTCAACATCTCAATTTAGAAGAGAGACGCCCCACTAGGCGCCAATCCATTCATATGAAGATTGAAGCAATATCAGCATCATCGACAACGGTGCAAGAATACATCCACAGTGGCCGGTAAATGCTCCTACCCGCTCAACAAGCAACAGCCGCTGATTGCGAACCTCGTCTTCCGTCAGAGGTACACCGCGATTTAGCCATCTAGATCTAGGCAAATATACGGCCATCAGTGCCGATCGACCGAGGGCCCATCCGACCACCATCACGATGCTGCCGACTCCGCTGGATAACAGCAATACATACGTGGCTACTACATAGGGTGCCGCATAAGATATGCGGGTGCGAAAACCTAGGCCCAATTCAACTGAAAAAGTGAAGATTCCTAGAGCTAGGGACCTCTCGAATCTTGAGGCCGGGATTAGATACTTCGTCTCCGGCAGCGGAAGCTCCAATATTCCGGCATCAACAAGTATGCTCATTAACAAGAGGACCCATAGTATCGCCAGTGCCGAGGCGAACCCAATTGGCCTCACGAGGCCACCGGCTACGGTTATCCCGGATGCAGTGATGACGCCGCCGATGAAGAGGCCGGCCAGACCGAGAGCGTACTTCCGATACCGATGATTGTTTTTGTTACTGATATGGCGACCATCGACCGGTGGTGACATGACAACCGTCAAGTTGTGGCTTCACACCGCACCGGATACTGAAAGGCCAGCACCTGTACCTGCAAGCAATATAAGCAAAAGAGTCACCAGAAATCAGCGCGCCATTCAGTATTCTAGAGCGTGCTCTAATTCCAGTTGTGAATCTAACAGTCGTACCCAAGACCAAGCTGCGTGCGTAAGCATGGCGACGGCTGCCAGGAAGACACCGGCCAGAACGCCACCCATCGCAGTCCATATGGAATATTCGATGACGCCGGGCAGCACTATCAATATCGCACTAAACAGTGCAAGAGAAAGAGACCGCAACAGCGAGTGTAGACCGAGCCGATCTCCGCCGGACGTGCAACCACACGCGCCCGCGTACCCGCGCCGCACTAATATATATGTGTATGCGCTCATCGCAGTCGCTGCTATCAGTACCAAATAGACGAGATTCGAAGCAGGGCCTAGCGTCTGCAGCAAATGCAAAACTACTATCGCAGCAAGTACAATCTCCGCGTAGCCCAACGTTGTCGCAATTGTCGAGGTCATAAACGCACCAAAAATACGCTGCTCACGAAGGGCAGCGCGTAGATGATCTCGGTCAGCGGCATGAGCTACACCTGCCACAATATAAGTAGCGATCACGTAGGATCCGAGAAACCACGATATCACGCCGAGATCCACGTCGGATTACCTACAGCCGAACTGTTCGCAGATGCTCTTGTACCAGCTCTGTGCTTCACCGTCTAGTACATACCTAGCGTATCCATCATTGCACGAGAATTTTGGATCTCCTGAGCATCCACAGCTAGACCCAGAGTCCACGCCGTACCATTGCCAACCGTCGTACTCTCCTCCACACGCATTCGTTCGAATCTCATGCTGACGCAGATGCAGGAACGCGAGATGTTGGTCCTCGCCGCATGTTCGATGACGCGAATTGAAGTCGCTATATTTGCAGTAGCTTGAGTTTGATACGCTCGCGCTCCGATAACAACCCTTCGAACAGGAGGTGGAATAGCTTGACGGAACGCAACGATCAGTGCGGTACATGAGGCCAGAAACCGGGCATTGTTTTGCCGCACGGGCTGCCTTAGTCCTGCCGCCAAACAGGTCTACTGTCGCGAGTCCGATGGTGAGAGCAGCTCCAACCATAAGCCGATTCAGAAACCTTCGTCGTCCATATTGACGAGATGCGTCGTCATCGTCAGTTTGCGCACCATTGGCCATTGCCGTTGCCGACAAGTCGGTCGCTGGACCGAGTCGTCTCAAAGCTGCGCCGTAGATGGGCAATTCGTCATACGACAAGTCGGCGTCGCCGATCTCGTGAGTTGGTTGGATCGTGACAGCCATTGCGGCCTCCCCTCACGCGAGCGCATCTGAAGTTTCGGGACGGATGTCTCGGACCGCAAGCCCAAACGCCTTGAGTGCGGATTCGGAACCGACCGCGCCTCGCGCCGTAATCACTCCATTTTCCATAAGTACGGCAAATGGTAGGACTCCTACGTTGAGTTCCGACATTGCTCCTGCCTGCGCCCCTATGTCGATTCCCGACTCGGCAAGCTCTGGTACGTCATCTTGCCAGAAACCGAGCACCGAGACGCTGGAGTTCATGTGCGCTTCACGAAGTACGTTCGCAGCGCGAACACATGATCTGCATTCGCGACGACCGAATAAAATGATATATGGTTCACGCACACTGCGTTCCGTAAGCATGTCGCCGACACTTGACGGCAGGGTCAACCGATCCCCCACGTTGAGCCGACGAGGTTGGCCCATGGATTGGGCGATACGTTCATGCAGAGCACGGATGGCCCGAAGACATCCACCGAGTCCCAAACCTAGGCCGACTATCAGTAACCCGTATATTACTAACAGTGAGGCCTGTGCCGTCATGATGTTCGTCCGACGTCTGACGTAAACGACAGTTCACGGATCGAACTCTTCATGAATGATACGGCAGCGTCAAGCTGTGTCTCAACTAGATGAAGCTGGGAGTGCACGCTGCCACTTCGCAAGATGATGTATGGATCGCGCGCGTCAGCACTTCTGAATAGCCTTCCCGCAGCAGCTTCGCTACCACCTGCCTGGTCCGGATGTTGCTCAATAGGAGATAGCTGAAGTGCCCCAATGCCAAACAATGTCAACAAGCTCTGATGTGATTCGTCATCCAGCTGTCTCTCGTCAGCACCGGAGAGCGTGACAGAGCCTTGCGCGAATGCTGGCTTCAGCGAACTCAGTGAATCCAGAAGCCATTCGACTGTCTTTGCTTCCGATTCGATCCATAGCGCTTGACCACCCTGCTCCCACAAGACCACATTATGCGTACCGAGTCTCACGGCCTTCCCGTCCAACGTTCCGTAGACTACGTAAGATCCGGCGGAAACGAGAGCGTCTCCAAGATGGTACTGGCCGTCAAACTTCGTGTCCATGTCGTACCGTAGAATTGCCAAGCACGTCTCACGGTCGGAGGTGCGCACCACAATCGTTTCGTTGTCAACCGTCGCGAAGGTGGCCCCGAACGATCCGATGCTAGGCGCAGATTCTCTTGTCAACGGCCGATCTGAATGTAGATGATATTCCGAACCTGCAAGAGTTACATGCCGAATCGAGTACATCCGAGGCCTACTTTTCTCTGATTGCAGTCTCCGCTGCCTTAACCTGAAATCCTTCGTGCTGCCGTAAGGCAGTGCCTAGCACAGATGCAACGCAGGCCGTGACACTCGGGGAATGCAACAGCACTTGGCCTGGGCCGCGCAGGACGCAGCGCTGGTCCGCATGGCTGCCGAGATCGCTGCACGTGAGGCCACCCGCGCAGACGCACCGTTCGAGATCGCCGCAGCCAAGCTCATCGCCAACCAGGCAGCCGCTCGCGCCACGAAGGCCTGCCACCAGGCGCACGGCGCCATGGGCATGACCCAGGAGTATCCGCTGCATCACTTCAGTCGCCGGCTGTGGAGCTGGCGCAAGGAATACGGCTCAGACGCCCACTGGTCAGCGACACTCGGCGACATGACCACGGGCATAGGCGCAGACAGCCTCTACCCCCTCATCACCTCGGGCACCGCAGCGCTCGCCTGATGGTGGCGCGTGAGGGCGCGCCAAAACAGCTTGCTCGGAAAGCTCTCGCAGACCCATGATCGCAGAGGACACTCGATGCCGACCCATCAGTTCCGTCGGCTAGGACATTGGGGGTAGACGTGCTACGGACGTGCTACGTTGCGGACATGAGCGGGACGACTACGATCCGCCTGAGTGACGAGGACCGGCGTCTGCTGGCCCAGTTGGTGCCCGAGTACGGCGACCAGTCGAGCGTCATCAGGCACGGCATCCGGAGGCTTGCCGAAGAACAGGCGCAACGTGCAGCGCTCAGGTCGCTGCTGCGTGACTGGGAAGCCGAGTCAGGACCCGTCGATGAAGACTTGGTGGCCGAGATGCAGCAGCGCTACTTCAATCGATGATTCTCGACGCCGGAGTGCTCATTGCGATTGATCGCGGCACACAGACCGGTAAGGCACTACTAGCCAACGCGGACAGGCTCACGGAGTCGCTCCACACGTCGGCTGCGGTCGCGGCACAGGTGTGGCGCAACGGCAGTCGGCAAGCCCGGCTCGCACGAGCGCTCCAATCGATGACGCTGCACCCCTTCCTGCCCGGCGATGTTGCCATGGTCGGCGAGGCTCTTCGCAGATCGGGCACCGCCGACGTGGTCGACGCACATCTCTACGTGCTGGCGGAGCGAATAGGCCACGACATCCTGACTTCCGATGTTGACGACTTCGCGTCGCTTCGCACAACGACAGCGCCGCGTACACCACGAGTGCTGGCTTGGCAGTGACCCAGCCCCACTAACTCACGCCAGGGTGCGGGCCGCAGTTGCAAAGAGTCGAGCGCTTCGCGGGCGGCGCATCTACGCTCGCCGCATGAGCAGCAACAGCGCAGTCGACAGCACCCTTGACGAATTCGGACAGTACGGGGACGTCTCGGTCAAGCTGAGCGACGACCACGTGGCCGTCGTAGAGATTCAGCGGCCGCCGAACAACTTCTTCGACCTGGAGCTCATCGACGGCCTCGTCGCCGCGTTCGGCGATCTGGACGAGGAGGACGGCTGCCGGGCGAGCGTGCTGTGCTCGGATGGGAAGAACTTCTGTGCGGGCGCCCAGTTCGGCTCTGATGGCCGCCGGGGTGGTGAGATCACTGCCACGAACGCCGACGGCAGCCCGCGCCATCTGTACGACGCGGCCTTCGATCTGTTCTCCAAGCGGAAGCCGGTGGTGGGCGCCATTCAGGGCGCAGCGGTGGGCGGCGGCCTCGGCGTCGCTTGCTTCCCGGATTTTCGGATTGCGGCACCCGAGGCCCGGTTCACGGCCAACTTCGCCCGATTGGGCTTCCACCACGGCTTCGGGCTGACGGTCACACTGCCCTTGCTGGTCGGCAACCAGCAGGCGCTGGATCTGCTCTACACCGGCCGCCGAGTGAAGGGCGACGAGGCCGTCGAGCTCGGATTGGCCGACAAGCTGGCGCCGCTCGACGAGCTGCGCCAGGCCGCTTACGACTTCGCCTGCGAGATAGCCGGGTCGGCGCCGCTGGCCGTCGAGTCGATCCGCAACACGATGCGAGGCCACCTGGCCGAGGCCATCAAGGTCGCGACCGACAACGAGAAGGCCGAGCAGGACCGCCTGCGCACCACCAACGACTGGCGTGAAGGCGTCAACGCCATGAACGAGCGCCGCACGCCGAACTTCACCCGCAGCTGATGCCGGGTCGCCCCGAAGTGCTCAACCTCACCAGCGGCTGATGTCCGATCCCACGTCGACCGCAGCCACGCTCACCCCTGACGACATCCGCGCAGCGCTCGACGGACTGCTCGAGCGACGCACCGAAGAGACCCGGCTGACGTCGATGGGTGCGGGCAGCGACGACCTCGACAATGGCCGGGCGTACCTGGCGGCGACTGTCGAGGGCGGCTGGCACGTACCGACCTGGCCGACTGACCATGGCGGCCGGGACGCGTCGCCCGCCGAGAACGCCCTCGTCGGCTCGGTGTTGCGCGAGTACGTCGTGCCCGACCTGTACCCGTTCGCGATCGGGCTGGGGATGGTGGGTCCCGCGCTGTTGGCCCACGGCACCGCCGAGCAGCAGCAGCGCTGGCTGCAGCCGATCGCCTCGGGCGCCGAGATCTGGTGCCAGATGTTCTCCGAGCCAGAAGCTGGCTCGGACCTCGCAAATGTGGCCCTCAGCGCCGAGCGGGACGGCGAGGTGTGGCGCCTGGGCGGCCAGAAGACGTGGACCAGCCGGGCGATGTGGGCCGAATGGGGCATCTGCCTGGCCCGCACAGACCCCGCACAGCCCAAGCACAAAGGGCTGACGATGTTCGTGATCGCGATGGACGCACCTGGTGTCGACGTGCGGCCGCTGCGCCAGATGAACAACGATGCCCATTTCAGCGAAGTGTTCGTGGACGGCGCGGTCGTGGGTGACGAGTGGCGGGTCGGCAATGTGGGCGAAGGCTGGCGCGTTGCCATGACGATCCTCTCGCACGAGCGCGCCGGCGCCGGCAGCCGCGGCGGGGGCGACGGCGCAAAGCGAGGAGCACGTGTTCCGCCGTGGATCGCCGACCTGATCGCGCTCGGCGCGCTCGACGACAAGATGAGACGGGACGAGGTTATGTCGATCTATGCCGCCGACATGGCGTCGCGCTGGACCGCACAGCGGGCGTCCGACGAGGCTCGATCGGGCGGCGGTCCTGGACCTGCCGGCAGCGGTGCGAAGCTGAGGACGGTGTCGTCGTACAAGCGACGTGCCTACTTGGCGAATCGCGCAGCAGGAGCAGCGGGCATGCTCGAAGACGGCCACGGCTACATCGAGACGGTGACGGCGCCGTCGATGTCGATACGGGGCGGCACCGACGAGATCCAGCGCAACATCCTGGGAGAGCGAGTGCTGGGCCTCCCCGGCGAACCCCGCCTCGACCGTGATGTGCCCTGGCGCGATTCCCGCAAGGGAGTGCTGTGAGCGGCATCGCGGCACCCACCACCTATGGCGAGATGATGTTCCTCGAGCAGCACGGCCCCGACACCTACGTCGGGCTCAGCCCCGAGTACATGTGGGGCCGGATCTACGGAGGGCAGGTCATCGCACAAGGCCTGTGGGCGGCGTTTCAAACCGTCGACGAAACGTTCGTACCGCACTCGGTGCATGCTTATTTCATCCGGGGCGGCACGCTTGACGAACCGGTCCGCTACGAGGTGGACCGGCTGCGCAACGGCCGCTCGTTCTGCACCCGAGCGGTCGTGGCCCGCCAGAGCGGCGGCGCAATCTTGAACCTGTCGTGCTCATTCCATGTGGCAGAGCAAGACGCCCAGGTGCAAACAGCACGCATCCCGCTCGCCCCCGATCCGCAGGACTGTCGCAACATCGACGAAGAGCGTTGGCCGTGGATCATGGAACGCCGCCCGCTGCCAAGCCATCCAGGGGCGGGCCAGTCGATGGGCTGGGTGCGCATCATCGATCCCATCGAGGACGATCCCCGCCTGCACATCTGCGGGCTGGCGTTCACGTCGGACGCCATCCAGTTCAACGCCGCCCGGTCGCTGCATCCTCTGCAGGTGACCCGCGAGCAGTACCAAGAGAAGTTCATGGGCGCGTCACTGGATCACGCCATGTGGTTCCACCGCCCGATGCGCGCCGACGAGTGGCACCTGTACCAGTTCGACTGCCACGGTCTCACGAGCGCTCGGGGTATGACCGTGGGCAACCTGTTCGCTCCTGACGGCCGCCACGTCGCAACGATCGCCCAAGAGGTCTTGCTGCGCGAGCGGCGGCCTCAACCCTGAATCGCGGACATCAGCACAGCAGCACCCGTAGAACGTGCGCGGATTGGCGGAACGTTCCATTGCGTCACCTCTTGCTTCCCGCTCTAGTTCGCTGTCGCTCACGGGCCGCTCGGGCCACGGCTTCGCCATTCGGCTCAGCCTCTTAGGCGCAGCAAGCCTCTTCGCTGTGGCCATCCCGCTCGATGCCGTCGCCGCGGCGTGACAGCACGACGTTCTGCATCACCTCGGTGTCGCCCTGCTTGACGTACCACTCCCACTCGATGCCATGCGGATCGGTGGTCCACGTCTCGACCTTCTCGGCGTAGCAGCACATGGTCTCGTCAATGGTCGAGGTGGTGATGCCGGCATCGCTCATGCGGGCGTGTGCCTGCTCCACCTCGCCGGCGGACTCGGTCTCGACCCCGAGGTGGTTGATGGTGCCCCCGTCGCCAGTCGATTCGAAGAGCACCAGCTTCAGCGGCGGCTCATCGATGGCGAAGTTCGCATAGCCGTCGCGCCGCTTCGCAGGCTCCGCTCCGAATAGACGTGAGTAGAAGTCGACCGCTTCGTCGATGTCGTCCACGTTGAGTGCCAGCTGCAACCTCATGGGTTCACACTACGGCGAGCCCACTGGACTGGGTAGGACGAACCCGGACATCTGAGCCCACCGGTCCCTCGCAATCTAAGGTGCGCCGCTGTGACTTCGCCACAACCGCTCAGCCCCGCACAGCTCGCGGCAGCAGATGCTCTGACCGCCTACCTCGCCGCCGGAGGCGAGGCACCCATAGGGGCGTTTGCCGACTTGGGCTTCGAAGACGGACTCGCTATCCAATGCGAGATGCAGCGGCGAGCCACCGCCAATGGTGCCGTGCAAGCCGGCTGGAAGGTGGGGTTGACCTCGGATCGGGCTCGGACTGCAGTAGGAATCGACGACCGGCCGTTCGGGCACGTCAACCGCGTGCTCGCATCGCCCGCCGACATTCCGTCCGCAAAGATCAGCAAGGTGAGCATCGAACCTGAGATGTGCTTCGTGATCGGCGAGCGCATCGCCGGCGACGACGTCGATCCTGCTTCCGTGCCCGCTCGGATCGCGCAGGTGTGCGCCGGCTACGAGGTGAACGAGGCGCGCGTCGCCGTCGGAGGCAACCTCGCCATGCTCGTCGCCGACAGCCTGACGAACTGGGCCATTGTGCGAGGCTCGGGAGTCGACGCGCCTCCCGCAGCAGATCTCGACCGCTGCGTGGTGACGGTCTCGTGCGACGGCGAAGAGCGCTTCAACTGCACGGCCGCGGACGAGGTCGACAACCCCTACCTGTCGATTGCCCGGCTCGCAGCGACGTTGCACCGCCACGGCTTGGCTCTCGAAGCGGGCCAGAGCGTGATCACCGGCGCGTACTCCCGCTGCCGGGTCGAGCCCGGCCAGCGCTGGACGACCCACTACAGCGGCATCGGAGACGTGGAGGCGACGATCTCATGAGTTCTGCACTGCCCGGCCCGACCGTCCTGGACGTGCCCGAAGGGCCGCTCCATGTGCTGGTCACCAAGACACTCACGCTGCCCGATGTCAGCCCCGATGACGAGGCCGCCATGCGCGACGCCGCAGGACCGGGCGCAGTCGTGAACATCGTGGACCGGCCGCGAGACGGGGTGCCGCTGGCTGCCGATGCACAGGTGATCCTCGGGATCGTGCCCGAGTGGCTGTTCGATGCGGCGCCGAATCTGCGCTGGATTCACGCCACGGCATCGGGCGTCGACATGTTCATGTATCCCAAGTTCCTCGCCAGCGATGTCGTGCTGACCGGCGAGAAGGGTCTGGTCGGCAGCCACCTGGCCGATCATGCGTTCGGCCTGCTGCTGGCGCTGGTCAGGCGCATCGCAACGGCGGTGAAGCTCGGTCCCGAGGGATGGGACAACGACCTCCGGGAACAGATGCGTTACAGCGAGCTCGAGCTCGAAGGCCTGACCATGGGCATTCTGGGGTTCGGCGGCACGGGCCGACACATCGCCCGGCGCGCCACCGCGTTCGGCATGAACGTGCAGGCGATGGACCTGTACCCGGTTCCACCCGGCGAGGGCGTCGACACGGTCGGCGGGCCGGAGTCGCTGCGCGACATCGTGGCAACCAGCGATGTCCTGGCAGTCGGTCTGCCGCTCACCGGCGACACCCGGGCCATGTTCGATGACGAAATGTTCGCCTTGATGCCCGACGGCGCGGTGTTGCTGAACGTGACCCGCGGCGAGATCATCGACGGACCGGCGCTGGAGCGTGCACTGGCCGAGGGACGGATCGGCGGCGCCGCTCTCGATGTCGCACCCGTCGAGCCGCTGCCCGCCGACAGCCCGCTATGGGGGTTCGACAACTGTGTGATGACACCCCATACCGCGGGCGCCAGCCAGCACCGCGCACGGCGCAACCTGGAGCGCTTCTGCCGCAATCTCGTAGCGCTGCGGGAGGGCCGCCCGCTGGAAGGCGTAGTCGACAAGCAGACCGGCTTCTGAGCCTCCCAAGATTCCGACACCTATCTGTCACAGAAAATCCGACCGGATAGGTCGGGTTTTGCCGGTACAGTGCTGCGCGCTCGGCAATCCCGCCGGGTTACAGGCATAGCCCGCCTCATGGGGCGTAAGAAATGGAGCTCACTATGAGCGACGCAGTTGAAGACCAAACCGACCAATGGGGTTTCGAAACCCGAATGATCCACGCGGGCCAAGCGCCTGACAGCGCCACCAACGCCCGCGCGGTTCCCATCTACCAGACCACCTCGTACACCTTCGAGAGCTCCGAACATGCCCAGAAGCTGTTCGGGCTGGCTGAGATCGGGAACATCTACACCCGCATCATGAACCCCACCCAGCATGTGCTGGAAGAGCGCATCAGTGCGCTCGAAGGGGGCATTCGCACAGCAGTCGGTCTGCCCGGCGCGCTGGCGGTGTCCTCGGGGCAGGCTGCGGAGACGCTGGCAATCCTCAACCTTGCGGAGTCGGGCGACCACATCGTGGCCAGCCCGTCGCTGTATGGAGGCACGTACAACCTGTTCCACTACACGCTGCCGAAGATGGGCATCGAGACCACGTTTGTGGAAGATCCCGACGACCTCAACGCATGGCGCGATGCGACCCGTGACAACACGCGGGCGTTCTACGGCGAGACCATCGGCAATCCCAAGAATGACATCTTGGACTTCGAAGGCGTGTCCGACGTGGCCCATTCGGTGGGCGTTCCGCTGGTCATCGACAACACGGTGCCATCGCCGTACCTGTGCCAGCCTCTGGCCCACGGTGCGGACATCGTGGTGCACTCGGCCACCAAGTTCATCGGCGGTCACGGCACCTCCATCGGCGGGCTCATCGTCGACGGCGGCACGTTCGACTTCGGCGCCTCTGGGCGGCATGCGATGTTCACCGAGCCCGATCCGAGCTACCACGGGCTGGCCTACTGGCCGGCCCTCGGCGCAGGTTCGTACATCCTCAAGGCACGGGTGCAGCTGCTGCGCGATATCGGCGCTGCGGTCTCGCCCATGAACGCTTTCCTGTTCCTGCAGGGGATCGAAACCTTGTCGCTGCGCATGGAACGGCATGTCGCCAACGCCCAAGCGGTGGCCCAGTACCTGGAGTCCCACCCGCAGGTCGAGTGGGTGCTCTACGCCGGGCTTTCGTCCAGTCCCTACAACGAGCGGGCGCGCAAGTACCTGCCTCGGGGCGCCGGCTCAGTGCTGGCGTTCGGGATCGACGGCGGCACCAAGGCCGGCCAGAAGTTCGTCGAGAGCCTGGAGTTGCACAGCCATGTCGCCAACATCGGCGACGTGCGCAGCCTGGCGATCCATCCGGCCAGCACGACGCACAGCCAGCTCACCCCCGAGGAGCAGTCCGACACCGGCGTCGAGCCGAACTTGGTGCGGCTCTCCGTGGGCATCGAGACCATCGACGACATCATCGCCGACCTCGATACTGGCTTCGAGGCCGCCGCCGGCATCTGATGCCACGCAATATCGCGCTCGCGGGCTGACGGCGCCAAGTCGTCAGCCCGCAGCCGATGCGTCACCAGAGTTAGCTGACGGCGCTGGCGTTACGCAGGGCAGCTATCTCGTCGGGTTCTAGGCCGAACTGGGCCAGGATCTCGTCGGTGTGCTCGCCTCGCGCGGGGCTGGGCCGGCGGATGTCACCGGGCACCCCGTCGATCTGGGTGGCATTGCGCACAATGCGGATGTCACCCATCGCCGGGTGATGTACCGGCGCGGCCATGCCCAGGTGCTCTACCTGCGGGTCGGCGAACGCCTCAGCCACGGTGTTGACACGCCCGCACGGGATGCCGACGGCGTTGAGACGTTCGACCCATTCGTCGCAGCTCGCCTGGGCCAACTGCTCGCCGATGAGCTTGTTCAGCTCAGACCGGTTGGCCGAGCGTAATTTCGTCGACGAGAATCGTTCGTCGTCGACCAAGTCGGGGCGGTCGATCTCGGCGCAGAAGGCTCGCCACAGTCGACCGCCGGGGGCGGCGATGTTGATGTGCCCGTCTGCGGCTTCGTAGGTCCCCATCGGGATCATCGTGGGGTGGTCGTTGCCGGCCTGCGGCGGGTCCTCCCCCGCCACCGTCCAGCGGGCCGCCTGGAAATCGAGCATGCCGATCATCGACTCCAGCAGCGAGGTGTGTACCCAGCGGCCCTCGCCGGTGCGGGATCGCTCGATGAGCGCGACGAGAACGCCGATCGCGAGCTGAAGGCCTGCGGTCACATCGCTGATCGCCACGCCGGCCCGCACGGGGCCGTGGCCCGGCAGCCCGGTCACAGACATCATCCCGCCGAGGCCCTGCGCGATCTGGTCGACGCCGCCTCTTGTCGCGTACGGACCGTCTTGGCCGAAGCCCGAGATCGATCCCATGACGAGCGTTGGGTTGAGGGCGTGCAGGGTCTCCCAGTCGAACCCCAGCCGGTACTTGACCGTCGGCCGAAGGTTCTCGATCAGCACATCGGCCGACCGGACGAGCCGGTGAAGCAGTTCACGGCCCGACGGATTCTTCAAATCGATGACCAACGAGCGCTTGTTGCGATGGATGTTGAGGTGATCCGGCGATGCCTCCCGGCCTTCCTCGAAACCGTCGACAGGAGCATCCACCCGGATCACGTCGGCACCCCAGTCCGCGAGTTGCCGTACGGCCGTCGGCCCCGCGCGCGCAATGGTCAGATCGAGCACGGTGATGCCGGCCAGCGGCAACTCCGGACCGCCCGCGTCGGCATCCGGCGATGGCGAAGGACTCACAGGCTCAGTCGCTGGCAGGGTCTGCCTGGGCGCCACGCACGAGTGTGCCGGGGCGGGCACCGGTGAACTCGCCGTCGGCCGACACCTCGACACCCGCCACGAACGTGTGCCGGTAGCCCGTCGACCGCTGGATCAGGCGCTTGCCGCCGCTCGGCAGGTCATACACGAGTTGCGGGCGCCCCACGCCGAGTGCCTCGAAGTCGACCACATTGAGGTCGGCCCGATAGCCGGGAGCGAGCAGGCCGCGATCGGCCAGCCCGTAGGCGGCCGCATTGGCCCGAGTCTGCTTGTGCACTAGGAATTCCAGCGGCAAGCCGTCGCCACGGCTGCGGTCCCGAGCCCAATGCGTCAGCAGGTACGTCGGGTACGACGCATCGCAGATGGTGCCGACATGTGCTCCCGCGTCGCCGATCCCGCAGATCGTGTAAGGGTCGGCCAGCATTTCGCGGATCACCTCGAGGCTGCCCGCGGTGTAATTCTCGAAGGGATACAGCAGCAGCGCGTCACCGTCACCGTCGGACAGCAGATCCAGTGCCAGTTCCCACGGGCTGACGCCGAGGTCTGCAGCCCGCGCTGCAACCGATGCACGCGGGTCGGGCTCGTAGTCGGGCACGTCGCCGAGTTCGAAGGCGCGGGTGAGCGCGTAGTCCATCCATTTGCTGAAGCCGTCGACCGGCCGGTCTTCCACCAGTGCGCGACGCAGGCTCTCGTCGGTGCGCATGCGGGCCGCGCGCTGCGATGCCGGCAGGTGGGCGATGTCGCGGTACGCCGGGTGGTTGCCGAAGGGGTTCACCGACACGTCGAGCCCGAGCATCACGCTGATGGGCCGGCAGCCGACCTGCCCATTCGCAGCGATGCCTGCTGCGTTCGCATCATGGATCTGCGCCAAGGTCTCCCGCCACAGCTCGGGGGCATTGTCCACCTGCAGCAGCAGCACCGACAGCGGGCGGCCCGAGAGCTCAGCTGCTGCGCGCAGCGTCTCGAATTCGCCGGGCCCGAAGTCAGAGTTCACCTGCAGCACGCCGGCCCCGGCCTGTCGCATCGCCCGTGCCACCGCTGCGAGCTCGGGATCTCCTGCCGACAGTGACGGCGTCAGCCGACCGTCGGCCGCCTTGTGCTTGGTGGTGCGGCTGGTGGTAAAGCCGAGCGTCCCCGCCGCAAATGCCTCGGCGACCAACTCGGTGATGCGGCCGAGTTCTTCGTCGGTCGGCATCTCGGCGTGGTCAGCGCCGCGTTCGCCCATCACGAAGAACCGCAGCGCCCCGTGGGGCAACTGGCTGCCGACGTCCATCACCCGGGGCGTCTCGGCGAGTGCGTCGAGGTACTCCGGGTAGCTGGTCCAGCGGAAGTCGATCCCCTCGGCGAGCACGGTCCCGGGGATGTCCTCGACACCCTCCATGAGGTTGATGAGGTAGTCCTCGGTGCCTGGTTGCACCGGCGCAAAGCCGACGCCGCAGTTGCCGAAGATCGCCGTCGTCACCCCGTGCCACGACGACGGCGTCATCTCGGGATCCCAGGTGGCTTGTCCGTCGTAATGGGTGTGTATATCGACCCAGCCCGGCAGCACGAGGTGCCCGTCAGCATCGATCTCGCGGCGACCGCGGCCGGCCACCTCGCCGACCTCGACAATTGTGCCGTCGGTGATGGCCACGTCTGCCGTGCGTGGGGGGCGGCCGCTGCCGTCCACCAAAGTTCCGTTGCGCACCACGACCTCAGCCATGGCGGTCAGCGTACTGATTGGTGCCGACCCGGTTTCGAGGATGTCCCGCAGACCCGCACGGACTGTCCTGCGTCACCGGGCATCGGCGACTGCCTGCGCCGTCGGGGACATGCGCCTGCCGCGGCGGCTGCCGACCAGGAAACCGGTGCCCCACGACAGATGCATGACTGCAAAGGCTGCGGCCGCTCGCAGGCGCTCGCGGGGTGACGGAAGGCGAGAGCGCAGACGGGCCGCGGCCAGCGCGCATGCGCCGATGTACGCGGCGGGAGCGATCAAGCCACGCTGGCGCCCTGTGGCCAGCTGGCACGCAGACAGCACCAGACCCACAACGAGGGCGGGCGCTGCGAGCTGTCGCGGCTGCATCGAGCGTGGGTGACGGCTGATCACCACGCGCTTCCAGACTCCGTAGTCGAAGTACTGACGTGCGAGTCCTGCCCAGCTGGATCGGGGCAAGTACTCCACGACCAAGCTGGGATCAAGCCACACCACGTGACCCGCTTCGCGCAGACGCCAGTTCAGCTCGTAGTCCTGATTCCGCTCCAACGACTCGTCGAACCCTCCCACCGACCGCAGCGCAGCAGCGTCGAAGACGCCGAGATACACAGTGTCGACGGGCCCCGAATGGCTCCCCTGCCGGAACGCAGCCGGGCCCCCGCCGAACGGCGACGACACGGCCGCCGCGATCACTCGACTCAAGCCGCTGCGCCCGACCGCACTCTGCACGCCGCCGACATTCGCCGCCCCGGATTCTTCAAGCGTTGCGACCGCCCGCTCGACGTAGTCGGCTGGCAGCCTGGCTTGCGCATCGACGCGCACAATGACTGAGCCCGCAGCCTCGGCGATCGCCAGATTCAAGCCCGACGACGT
>LXNI01001448.1_pt1 | contig 20568 bp, 18 predicted proteins | sample 809091 | NCBI WGS metagenome assembly LXNI01 (sample SAMN04870527, study PRJNA318959) | sponge metagenome | biome: 01000161; feature: marine sponge reef; material: water | host: Sarcotragus foetidus | place: Greece: Milos, Mediterranean Sea | collected 2013-05-29 | depth 5-7 m | reverse complement strand
AGACGCCCGCCTGGCAAGGCGCGAGGAGCGCGCATATCGGGCATATGCAAGCGACGAGCAACGCAGTCCAGGCGGGATGGATCGCCGGTCGAATGCAGCGGGGCTTTTGCCACGGGCTGCTAGCTGCTGGCTCCGGACACAGAAGGGTGCAGGAGCGACCGCACAGAATTGCCTGTTGCATACGCGGAAAGCGTCGGTTCAGGAGAAACAGTGCTCGGGGGCCGGATATTCGCCTGACTTGACGGCCTGCACGTAAGCCTCGCAGGCCGCCTGCGGATCGTCCGCCCCGGTGATGAAATTGCGCACGAACCGCGGCAAGGGACCCTGGGTGATGCCAAGCATGTCATACAGGACCAGGATCTGACCGTCGACGTCAGGTCCCGCGCCGATGCCTATGACCGGCACCCGGCAGTGCCCGGCAATCGCCCGGCCCAGCTCGTTCGGCACGCACTCGAGCAGGACCACGTCGGCCCCCGATTCCTCCAGCCGGCGGGCGCTGGCCACCATTTGCTCCGCCTGCGAGGGGTCGCGACCGTGCACCTTGAATCCGCCGATCTTGTGGACCGACTGTGGGCGCAGGCCGATATGCGCGCAAACCGGGATGTCGTGCCGCGCCAGGTGCTCCACGATCCTGCACTGGCCTTCACCGCCTTCCAGCTTGACCATCATTGCCGCGCCTTCCTGCATGAGTCGCACGGCATTGTCCAGCGCCTGTTCGGGCTCGCTGTAACTCATGAAGGGCATGTCGGCCACGAGGAAGGCATGGGTCAGCGCCCGGGCCACGTGCCGGCTGTGATAGATGATGTCCTCCACCGTTACCGGCACGGTGGTGTCATGCCCCTGTATGACCATGCCCAGGGAATCCCCCACCAGCACCAGGTCCACTCCGGACTGGTCCACCAGGCGGGCAAAGCTGGCGTCGTACGCAGTAAGGCAGGCGATGGGTTCGCGCTCCTTCTTCATCCGCGCCAGCGTGCTCACGTTCACTGGAGGCCGGCGCATGTCGCGCTGTTTCAGCTGAACGTACACGCGGGATGGCCTAGGCTAGCGGGATTCGGAAACGCCGGGGCGCCCTGCGATGATCAGACGACCAAGCCGCTGGGATCAAAGTAGGTGCGGCCGGACCGGGCCTGTTCCATTTCGTTGAGCAGCAGTTCGATGTGCGCATCGTTGTTGACCAGATCAATCGCTTCGGTGTTCACTATCAGTACCGGCGCCTCGTCGTAGTCCAGTATAAATCGCGCCATCGCCTCGTTGAGCAGCTCGAGATATTCGGAGCTTATGCGCCTTTCCATCGGAATGCCGCGGTTGGCGATTCGCTTCAGGAGGGTTCGAACAGGCGTTTGCAGGAAAAGCACCAGATCCGGCGCCGGCGGATCGATCGCGACAGCCTCGCGCACCATGTCGTACACCTGCAATTCATCCGGCGCCAGCGTGCACTCGGCATAAACCCGGTCGCGTTCCAGCAGGAAGTCGCTGATGCGGGTGGTCGGGAAGAGGTCGTCCTTCTTGATGCGTTCGGCGAGTTGTGTGCGGTGGAGCAGAAAATAGAGCTGGGAAGGCAGCGCGGCCTGCGTGACCCCGTTGTAGAAGCGCTCCAGAAAGGGGTTGCCGTGCGGCGCCTCCACGATCAGCTCGCCGTTCATCCGGTCCGCCAGCAAGTGCGCGACCGTGGACTTGCCGGCGCCGATGCAGCCTTCGACAGCGATGTACCGGCCGCTATCGGACCGTTTTTTCATTTCCGTGCGCACTCCGTTTGCCGCCGCGGCCCGATTTCACGCGGCGGCGCTTCGACCAGGAACGCGAAGGCGCCAACCCTGCCCTTTTTTGCCAGTAAAGAACACACTGTTCGTCGATTTCACCCAGGCGCCGGCGCAGACACAGCAGGCGATAAGCGGGGCGGAACAGGGGATGCTTCAGCGTCTGGTTCACACGCCGGCGCGGATGTGCCTCCAGCAGGGCCTGCCGGGAGAGCACGTCCTCCATGTCCGCCATCATTCTTTTCGTCGGCCGCAGTCCGTACTTGCTGTCCTGGACAATCCCGCGGAAGGCGTCGGTAATCTGCCTGTAGCGGGGAATCTTGCTGCCGCCGGCAGCCACGGCCCGGGAAGTCGGCCCCCAGTAGAACACGCACAACAGGAACATCAGGCTGGCATGAGAACCCTCGCTCAGTCTCCTGTCGGTGGCAGCAAGGGCGTCGCGAACGAATTCCCCGGCCTTCGGCTCGGCGTCCATCCACGGACCCAGAAACGGAAACAGTTCGTCGAGCAGGCCGAAGCGGCGCAGCTGTTCAAAGCTCGCAATGGCATGACCGGCAAGGAACAGCTTGCGTACTTCTTCCAGCAGGCGGGCGGGCGGCTCCGCCCTTAACAGCCGGGACATTTTCGGAATCGGCTTCGCGCAACGGGCGTCCAGCTTGCAGCCCAGCTTGGCCGCGAAGCGCGCCCCGCGCAGCATCCGCACAGGGTCCTCCTCATAGCGAAGGCGCGGTTCGCCAATCAGGCGCAGCCGGCGGGCGGCAATGTCCTTGAGGCCGCCGACGTGATCGATAATGCGCCCGTCGGCGTAATCCCAGTACAGCGCGTTGATGGTGAAATCGCGCCTCAGGACATCCTCCTCGAGGCTCCCGAAACGGTTGTCCCTGAGGATGCGTCCGTTGTTTCCCGTCACAACCTGGCCCTTCGAGTCCGATGTTTCCTCCCCGGTTCCGCGAAACGTGGCAACCTCGATGTATTCACGGCCGAACATCACGTGCGCGAGGCGGAATCGGCGTCCGATCAGCAGCACCCTGCGGAACAGCTTCTTGACCTGCTCCGGCCTGGCGTCGGTGACGATGTCAAAGTCCTTGGGCTTGAGATTCAGCAGCAGGTCGCGCACGCCGCCGCCAACCACGCAGGCACGATAGCCTGCACGGTGCAGGCCGCGTAGCACCCTTGCAACATTGGTCGGAAGCTGCCGCGCGTGAATGCGCGGTTCGCCCGAATTGATTTTCAGCGCCGTTGTTTTGATCGAGTACGGGACTCCGGCTACGGATGTCGTGGCGCGCAGGTGAAGCACGCCCTGATTCGGCTGCCTATAATATCGCACGGCGAACGCGCCGCGCCTTGAGCGCACAATACGCTCCCTTCGTCTAGGGGTCAGGACACCAGGCTCTCAATCTGGAAACAGGGGTTCGATTCCCCTAGGGAGCGCCATATCCGCATACAACATTCGCTCAATCCGGGGCCCGGCGCCGGCGCAGCCGGTCGGCGCGTATCAGGAGCAGGATCACGGCCAGGCCCAGAAGGAGAGTAGGCGCCCAGCCCGCCAGCCAGGGCGGCAGCCCGTAGAGCTGACCGGCTTCGGCCACCCCGCGATTGGCCAGAAACCAGATCAGTGCGATGCCCAGGCCCAGCGCCGCCCGGGCGCCGCCTCCCAGGGTCCTTCTATTGGTAAAGACCAGAGGCAAGGCAAGCACGCACATAAGCGCCACCGCCGCCATGGTCGCCAGCCGCGACTGCATCTCCAGCCGGAAGCGCTGACCGCTGAGCTGGTTCGCCTCCAGGTAGCGCGCGTAGCGCGAAAGGCTGCCGATTGTCATCAGGTCGGGGCGCAGCTCGACGAGTTCGACGATATCGGGGCTCAAGCGCGTTTCCGTGACCCTGAGATCGCTGTACGACACCCGCGTGCCTTCCTCGCCGATCACGGTCTCCTCATAGCCTCCGAGTTCCAGCTTGCCGTCCTCGTTGATCCTGGCGGCCCGCGCCCGGCCGAAAGTGCCGATTCCGCTCGGCGCCAGACGGAACAGGAACGCGCTCGCGTAGCCCTCCCCTTCGCCGCCGGGCCGGAGATTCAGAATCAGGTCGCCGTCGCGCATCCAGATGCTTTCACCCTGGGTCAGCGCCGGTGTCGGGTTGAGTGCGGCGGCCCGCATGCGTTTGCCCAGGGCATGCATGGGTGGGGCCAGCGACTCACCGAGGAACACGGCCAGCAGGAGAAACAGCGCCCCCGCGGCCCACACCGGAACCGACAGCCTGAGCACCGAAACGCCGGAAGCCCTGGCCACCGTCAGTTCGTTGTGAGCGGAAAAATTGCCCAGCGCAAGAAACGTCCCGATAATCGCGGCCGCGGGCAGGGCGTCGAACGCGAATTGCGGCATGCGCAACGCGGCGTAGGCCAGACCGTCGATCAGCGTGTACGTGCCCTGGCCCGCCATGCGGGACTGCTGGGCGAAATCCACGAACAGCGACAGCGACATGATCGCGCAAAGGCAAACGAGCACCAGCGGCACCATTCCGCGCAGCAGGTATCGGTCAAGCAGCGTCATGCCGTGCGCAAGGCGCTGATTCGCCGGCTGAATTGCTTGAGCCGGTGCGAATCGCCTATCCCGAAATACGCGCCGGCCGCCAGGGCCAGCAGCAGGTGAACCCACCACACGCCAAGCCACTGCGGCGTGATTCCCTGCGTGGCCCAGGAAAGCGCGGCGGTGACGAGGTTGGTATAGATCACGTACATCAGCAACGCCCAGGGCAGCGAGGCGAAGCGGCTCTGGCGCGGCAGGCGGCGGCTGAAGGGAACCGCCATCACGGCCAGGATCAGCAGGACAAGGGGGGCGGAAAGGCGGCGCTGCAGTTCCAGCGACGACTCCGCGTCGCCCTGCGACCACAGGTCCGCGCTGGATACCGCGTCCATTTTCATTACGCCGGACTCCACGTCCGGCATGATGGCCGGTATGCCGTGCTCGGCGAAGCGCACGATGCGGATCCGCGCCTCGCCCGGCCATCCGTCGTAGAGCACGCCGTCATAGAAGGTCACCATGCGAACCAGCGGGTCCGCGGTTTCCCGCAGGGCCATCCGATCGGTCACGATGACCTGCATGCGCCCGTCCACGCGCCGGTGAGCGAACACCCGGTGGAGCTGGCCCTCATCGTCCGCCTCCTCGGAATAGACCACGCCCTGGCCGCCCATGGAAACGAAATGACCCGGCTCCAGCCGGCGCAGATCGCCCATGGAAGCCGCTTCCTGCTCCAGCTCATCGACCGCCCGGCGCGCGCCCGGGGCGAGGTCCAGGGTCATCCAGCAGGCCAGCGCGGCCACCGGCACGGCCAGCGCCAGCACCGGCCTGAGCTGGGAACGGGCGCCGTAGCCGCAGGCCCGGATCACCGGCAATTCGCTGTCGCGGTACATGCGCCCCAGGGCCAGGAGCAAACCGAAGAACAGCGCGGCCGGCATGATCACCGGCAGGTACTGCAGGCAGGTGTAGCCGATCATCGGCAGCACGGCGTCGCGGGGCAGGCTCTGCTCAGCCGCCGCGGACAGTATGCGCACGCACTGGTTGGTTCCCAGCAGGACCAGCAGAACCGCCAGCGCGGCGCTGAACGCCGCCAGGCCCTCGCGAAAAATATAACGGTCCAGGATGCGCATCAGTACATTGGCGCCGATAATTTTCCGCCAAGCAAGCCTTGTCCCTGCCCGTCCCGCCGGGGAGCGTTGGAGCCAGGATGGCGGAACCGAGCCAGGGATGGCGCCTCCACGGCGGGACGGGCAAGGACAAGGCGGGGGACGCAACGCTCAAAGGCAATAGAATGAGCCACCGTTACGGCCTGCGCCGAATCCCTTAAAGCAGCGCCGTTGGCTGTGTTTTCAAGAGGCGACCGCATGCAATTCGAAATCACCACGGAGAAGTTGAACAGTTTACAAGCTGACCTGGCGATAGCGCCCGTTTACCAGGACGGCGCCCCCGCAAAGGCCACCGCCGGCTTGAGCGCGGCCCTGCGCAGGCAGATCAGCGATGCTATGGCTTCGGGCGACGTTCGGGGCAAGCCCGGCGATACGCTGCTTCTCACCCATACCGGCAGCCTGGGCGTGCGCCATCTGCTGCTCGCCGGCCTGGGCGCGAAAGACAAGCTCGATGCAGACGGCTGGCGCAAGGCGGTGGGGGCCGCCGCAAGGAGGGCCGAGCGGTCAAGCGCGAAAACGGTGGTTAACCTGATGGGGCTGGAAGACGTGCCGGGCATGGACGCAACGGGCAAGGCGCGGAGTTTCGCCGAACAGTGGGTCTATGCCACCTATCGCTACACGGCGACCCGCAAGAAGGCGAAAGACACGCGGCCGAAGGACCGCCGGCTCACCGTCGCGATCGATGGCGGCGAGGAAGCGGCGCAGGCGAAATCGGGCCTCAGGCAGGGTCGCGCCATCGGACGGGCCTGCAACTATGCGCGCGAACTGGGTAACCTGCCGGCCAACGTCTGCACCCCGGCCTATCTGGAGTCGGAGGCCCGCAAGCTGGCGGGCCGCAGCACCCGCGTAACCGCCGACATTCTCCAGGAAGAGGAAATGAAGGAACTGGGCATGAACTCGCTGCTGTCGGTTTGCGAAGGCAGCGAGCTGAAGCCCCGCCTGATCGTGCTGCATTACCGGGGCGGGCCGGAAGATTCGCCTCCCGTCGCCCTGGTCGGCAAGGGCGTGACCTTCGACACCGGCGGGATTTCGCTGAAACCCGGCCGGGCAATGGACGAGATGAAGTTCGACATGAGCGGCGCCGGCTCGGTGCTGGCGGCCCTGCATGCCACGATCGAACTCAGGCTCCCGATCAACCTGGTGGTCCTGGCGGCGGCGGTCGAGAACATGCCCAGCGGCCGCGCCACCAAGCCGGGCGACATCGTCAAGGCGATGTCCGGCGAAACCATCGAGATCCTCAATACGGACGCCGAGGGCCGGCTGATACTGGCCGACGCGCTCTACTATTCGCTGCGCTTCAAGCCCTCGAAAATCGTCGACGTCGCCACCCTTACGGGCGCCTGCCTGATGGCGCTGGGCAGGCACTACAGCGGATTGTTCGCCAACAACGACGACCTCGCCGAAGAATTGCGCAAGGCCGGCGAGAGGGCCAGCGACCCGACCTGGCGCCTGCCCATGGGTCCGGAATACATGCCGGAGCTCAAGAGCAATTTTGCCGACATGGCCAACATCGGCTCGCGCTTTGCCGGGGCCACTACAGCCGCCTGCTTCCTCTCACGATTCGTCAAGGACGCGCACTGGGCCCACCTGGATATCGCCGGCACGGCATGGAAGACCGGGGGCAGCAAGGGCAGCACGGGACGGCCCGTGCCGCTGCTCACCGAGTTCCTGCTGGGTCAGTAGCCGGGCCGAGTCATGCGGGCTGACACCCGGTTGCGCGAAACGTGAGTCCGCCGGGCGGGCAACTGCCGGCGGAGCGCTACCGCCCGGCTGAACTGGAAGGCGAGGCCTACCGCCGCTGGGAGCAGGCGGGCTGGTTCGCTCCGAAGGGCGACGGACCGCCCTTCTGCATCGTCATACCGCCGCCCAACGTCACCGGCAGCCTGCACATGGGCCACGCCTTCCAGGACACGGTCATGGACGCGCTTACCCGCTACCACCGCATGCGCGGCGACTGCGCGCTCTGGCAGCCGGGCGTGGACCATGCCGGCATCGCTACCCAGATGGTGGTGGAGCGGCAGCTCGAAGCCGAGGGCCTGAGCCGCCGCGAACTGGGGCGCGAGGAGTTCGTCCGGCGGGTCTGGGCCTGGAAGGAGTCGTCCGGCGGGCGGATCGGTGACCAGTTGCGCAGGCTCGGCGCGTCGCTGGATTTCTCGCGCGACTGCTTCACGCTGGACGAAGCGCGCAGCCGGGCGGTCACCGAGGTATTCGTTCGCCTGCACGACGAGGGCCTGATCTACCGTGGACAGCGACTGGTGAACTGGGACCCCGTGCTGCAGACCGCCCTTTCCGACCTGGAAGTGGTGTCCAGCGAGGAAGACGGCCACCTCTGGCGTCTGCGCTACCCGCTGACGGACGGAGAAGGCGCCGTGGAGGTGGACACCACGCGCCCGGAAACAATGCTGGGAGACACCGGCGTGGCGGTGCATCCCTCCGACGATCGCTACCGGAGCCTGGTGGGCCGGATGGTGCGCCTGCCGCTGGTCGGGCGGGAAATCCCCATCGTGGCGGACGAGGCGGTGGACCCGGAGTTCGGCACCGGTTGCGTAAAGGTCACCCCCGCGCACGACTTCACCGACTACGAAATCGGCCGGCGCAACAGCCTGCCTGCGATCAACGTGCTCACCGCCCGGGCCCGGATCAGCGACGCGGCGCCGGCGGAGTTCGCGGGGCTGGACCGGTTCGATGCCCGCAAGGCCGTGGTGGAGGCACTCAGGAAACAGGGGGCGCTGACGGGCGTGACCCGGCATCGCCATGCGATTCCGCGCGGCGACCGCTCCCAGGCCGTGCTGGAACCTTTCCTGACCGACCAGTGGTACGTACGCGCGGCCACGCTGGCGGAACCTGCAATCGCCGCGGTCGAGGACGGACGCGTGCGCTTCGTTCCGGAAAACTGGGCAGCCACCTATTTCGAGTGGATGCGCAATATCGAGGACTGGTGCATCAGCCGCCAGCTCTGGTGGGGGCACCGGATACCCGCCTGGTACGGCGAGGACGGCGCGATTTTCGTCGGCCGCGACGAAGCCGAGGCGAGGCGCCGGCACAAGCTGCCGGACGACTATCCGCTGCGGCAGGACGACGACGTGCTGGACACCTGGTTTTCCTCGGCCCTGTGGCCCTTCTCCACCCTGGGCTGGCCCGAGGACACGCCGGAGCTGAAACGCTTCTATCCCGGCACGGTGCTGGTTACCGGCTTCGACATCCTGTTCTTCTGGGTCGCGCGGATGATCATGATGGGCTTGAAGTTCATGGGCGACGTGCCTTTCAGGGAGGTGTACGTGCACGGCCTGATCCGCGACCACGACGGCCAGAAAATGTCCAAGTCCAGGGGCAATGTGATCGACCCGCTGGACCTGATAGACGGAGTGGACCTGGACACGCTGGTGGCCAAACGGACGGCGGGCCTGATGCAGCCGCAGCTCGCCCCGCAGATCGAGAGCGCCACGCGCAGGCAGTTTTCCGAAGGCATCCCGGCATTCGGCGCCGATGCCGTGCGGTTCAGTTTCGCCGCCATGGCCAGCACCGGCCAGGACATCCGTTACGACCTCGAGCGAACCGCCGGCTACCGCAATTTCTGCACCAAGCTGTGGAACGCGGCCCGCTTCGTCTTCATGCAGGTCTCCAACGCAAGCGAGGGCGGCCCGCCCTCACGCGACACACACCCTGGACCCGCCGACCGCTGGATCATCTCCCGGCTGGGCAAGGCCCTTCAGGCGACCTCGGCCGGGCTGGACGGCTATCGCCTGGACCTGGCCAGCCGCGCCATGTACGACTTCGTGTGGCGCGAGTACTGCGACTGGTACCTGGAACTCGCGAAGGTCGTGCTGAACGGCGGCGACGAGCAGGCCGCGGCGGCGGCCCGGCATACCCTGGTTCGCGTGCTGGAGGCCGTGTTGCGGGCGTTGCATCCGATCATGCCGTTCATCACCGAGGCGCTGTGGCTGCGCACCGCTCCGCTGGCGCGAACCAGCGGTGAAAGCGTGATGATCGCGCCCTGGCCGGACTCCGATGAGTTTCCCGAGGACAGCGAGGCGGAAACCGAGATCGAATGGCTCCAGGGATTTGTCCTGGGGATACGGCAGATCCGCGGTGAACTGGACCTGCCACCCGGCCGCCGCCTTGAGGTGCTGGCGCAGGGCGCCGGGAAAGCCGACCGGGAGCGGATGGAATCGCTGTCGGGGCTTCTTTACCCGATCGCGGGAATCGGGAAGCTCACGCTCATCGACGCCGATGCCGAGGCGCCGCCCGCCGCCGCCGCCCTGCACGGCGAGCTCCGGCTTCTTACGCCGCTGGCCGGCGTCATCGACCCCGCCGCTGAGCGCGACCGCCTCGACAAGCTCCGCGGGCAGGCCGCGAAGGCCCTGCAGGCAGCCGAAAACAAGCTCGCCAATCCGCAGTTCCTCGCCAAGGCCCCGCCGGCAGTTGTCGAAACCACCCGCTCCCGCCAGCTAAAGCTGCGGCAAGACCTTGAGCGCATCGACGAACAGATCCAGCGGGTCACAGCCTTGATTTCCTGAGCCGAGCCGGCAACTTCAGCCGCAAAGAGAAGCGCTGGATGGCGCTGGCGTCAGACTGTTGTCCTTTGCACGGGCGGCGGAAAATAATCCCGGACCCATCGGGGCGGCGGGTCCGCAAGGGCGGTCAACTCAAACCGCTCAATGTGCGCAACCAGGGTTATCGTTTCCGTGCTGTCGAACAAGAGCGTGTGATCGCATTCCACGCTGAACTCCGCGGCAGCCGACAGCGAGCTCTCGTATAGCTCCCTGGCCATTTCTGGCCGGCCGTGGCCGCCTTCCCTCAAGCGTTGGCGGATCCTTTGCTCGCATATTTCCGCGCTCGCCGGTGCGATTACCCAAAGATGCAGCTCGTAACCGTGTTCCCGGCCGGCGTCAAGGACTTGCGAAAACTCCGCCTGCCCAAGAACGCAATCGACGCACAACATCGGGGCTCCCGAACGCATGCGCTCCCGCGCAGCGGCAATCAACGCGCCCCAGGCGCGCTCACGGTTTGCGTAGTCGTTAACGTCTCCGAACTGGCGAGCGAAATTGTCGAGGTTGTACAGGCAATGCTCCCAGTCGGACTGGTGATTGCAGAAGACGCTCTTGCCTCCTCCCGACGGGCCTGTAATGACGTTGAGCGTTTTGCTCAAGAATCGGGAGCGGGCTTGAGCGGCTTATCTGCCAGGAGCGATTCTGCGTCTTCGCCGGGAAGGATCGTCACGGCCGTTCCGTCCGCGCGGCCGATAACTGCCGGCAAGCCAAGGCGCAAGCGTGTTTCGAGCGTGTTGGCCAGTTCGGCGCGAATGGCTCCTTCCTCCCGGGGGGTCAGCGAGTCTTTCGGCCTTCGCGTCAGGGGGGAACGATCTTCGGACACGGGTCAATTATACCGGCGGCCGGATAGTACACTTGCCTCGACACCGAGCGGACCGGAGGGCGCGGCAGCGTTGAATTGAGCGGTGGCCGAACGATCATTCGCCAGGGAAGTTGAACTGCTGCGCCTGACCGCGGGCGAGGAATTCCGCGGCGAGGGCATACTCGCGGTCACCAAGGCGCTGTTGCAATCCGGCGTGGCCTACGTGGCGGGCTACCAGGGCGCGCCCGTCTCGCACCTTATGGACGTTCTTGCCGACGCCGGCGAGATACTCGACGAACTGGGCGTGCACTTCGAGTCCAGCGCCAGCGAGGCCACGGCGGCCGCGACGCTGGCGGCTTCCATCAACTATCCCTTGCGCGGCGCGGTCACCTGGAAATCGACGGTGGGCACCAACGTCGCCAGTGACGCGCTGGGGAACCTCGCCTCCTCCGGGGTCAAGGGCGGCGCGCTCATCATCCTCGGCGAGGACTACGGCGAAGGCGCCAGCATCATGCAGGAGCGCACCCACGCTTTCGCCATGAAATCGCAGATCTGGCTGCTCGATCCCAGGCCGCGGCTGGACAGCATCGTGACCGCGGTGCAGCAGGGCTTCGAGCTGTCCGAAGCGAGTAATACGCCGGTCATGCTGATGCTGCGCATCCGCGCCTGCCACCTGTACGGGAGCTTTATCGCCAGCGACAATCGCCGGCCGCCGTTCACCGCCGCGGACGCGCTGGCCGCCCCGCAGCGCGACCCTTCGCGCATCATCCTGCCGCCGTATACCTACGAACAGGAACGCGAGAAGACCGAACAGCGCTGGCCCGCGGCGGTACGATTCATCAAGGAGCACGGGCTCAACGAATTCATCGACGGGCCGGAAAGCGAGCTCGGTATCGTGCTCCAGGGCGGACTCCGCAACGGAGTGCTGAGGGCGCTGGAACTGCTGGGCCTGGCCGACGGCTTTGGCGCCTCGCGCCTGCCGCTGTACGTGCTCAACGTCACCTACCCCCTGGTCGAAGAGGAATTCGTACGATTCGCCACCGGCAAACGCGCCTTGCTGATCGTGGAAGAGGGCCAGCCCGAGCATATCGAGCAGGCCGCCAACCAGTTCCTTCGCCGCGCCGACCTGCAAACCAGGGTCCTCGGCAAGGGCCCCTTCCCCATGGCGGGCGAATACACCGGACCTGTGCTCAAGGAAGGCATTCGGGCCTTTCTGGAAGAGTTCGGCCCCCGGCTGCTGAATCCGGTGACCGAGCAGCCCCTGCTTCCCGCCGCGCAACTTGCTTCGGCGGTGCCGGAAAGGCCGTCTGGCCTTTGCACCGGCTGCCCCGAACGTCCCCTGTTCTCCTCGCTGAAGCTGCTGCAAAAGGAAGTCGGACCGGTGCACGTGAGCGCCGACATCGGCTGCCATTCCTTCGCCAGCCTCGAACCCTTCAACCTGGGCGCCAGCATCCTGGGCTACGGCCTGGGCAGCGCGGCGGCTTCCGCATTGCATACGCGCGGCGGGAAGCGTCCCTTGTCAATCATGGGCGACGGGGGCTTCTGGCACAACGGCCTGACCAGCGGCATCAGCAACGCGGTGTTCAACGAGCACGACGGCGTGACCATCATCGTGGACAACGGCTACGCCGCCGCCACCGGCGGCCAGTGGATCCCCTCGTCGGAGGCCGACGCCCCGCGCCGCACCGCCCGCCTTTCGATCGCCGACGCCGTGCGCGGCGTAGGCGTGCGCTGGGTGCGCAGTCTCAATACCTACGACATGAAGGACACGCTCAGGATCCTGCGCGAAGCCATGAGCACGCGGGAAAAGGGGCCCAAGGTGATCGTGGCGCAGGGCGAGTGCCAGCTCAATCGCGAGCGGCGCACGCGACCGCTGCTCAACCGCCTGCGCAAGACCGGCAAGCGGGTGGCGCGCAAGCACTATGGCGTGGACGCCGACACCTGCACAGGCGATCATTCCTGCATCCGTCTTTCCGGCTGCCCGTCGCTGACCGTTAAGCCGAATCCCGATCCGCTGCGGAGCGCGCCGGTGGCGGCCGTGGACTACGACTGCGTGGGCTGCGGCGTATGCGGCGAAGTCGCGCACGCGGCGGTACTCTGTCCGTCGTTCTACCATGCGGAGCTGGTGGACAACCCCGGCGCGATCGAGCGGTTCATGCAGGAGCTGCGGCGCGTTCTGATCGGATTCCTGCAAAGACGCAGCCAGCGCAAGCGGGCGATGGCGTGGTAGAAGGAGAGACGCAGCCGCGCGTTTTCAAGCTGGCGATCGCCGCCCTGGGCGGCCAGGGCGGGGGCGTGTTGACCCAATGGCTGTTGCACGCGGCCGAGGCCAGCGGCTTCATCGCGCAGGCCACTTCCGTTCCCGGAGTCGCCCAGCGCACCGGCGCCACTCTCTACTACCTGGAGTTCTTTCCGCGGGCGGGCGCAGAGGCGGCAGGAGCGGATCCTGTGCTTGCGCTGATGCCGCAGCCGGGCGACGTGGACCTGGTAGTCGCGTCGGAACTGATGGAAGCCGGGCGCGCCATGCAGCGCGGACTGGTAACGCGCGACCGCACTACCCTGGTCGCGTCCACCCACCGGGTATTCACTATCGGCGAGAAATCGGCGCTCGGCGACGGGCTGGCCGACAGCGAAACTGTCCTGCAGGTGGCCCGCGCCACAGCCAGGCGCCTGGTGGCTCTGGACATGGAAGCCCTGGCCCGGGAGCACCGCAGCGTGATCAGTTCGGTTGTGCTGGGCGCCCTGGCAGGATCCGGCGCCCTGCCCTTTCCCGGCGAAGCCTGCGAGCAGGCGATCCGGGCGAGCGGCAGGGCCCTGGAGCGCAACCTGGCGGCCTTCGAGGCCGGCCGGGCGCGCGGCGCGGCGACCGCCGACCTGTCTTCGCAGTCCGAGCCGGCCGCGGCGGAAATCCCCTCCGCCGAGGCATTCGATCCGGTTCCCGCGCCGCAAAACCCGCGCGCAAAGGCGCTCATGGAGCGGATGTCCAGCGAGTTTCCGAGCACCTGCGCAAATGTCCTGGGGATCGGCGTGCATCGGCTGGTGGACTACCACAACCATGCGTACGCGGGACTCTACCTGGACCGCCTGCTGCCCATCCTCAGGCAGGACAGCGCGGCCCGACAGCACACCTTGCTCACCGAAACCGCCCGCGGACTGGCGCTGTGGATGAGTTACGAGGACACCGCGCGGGTCGCGGACCTCAAGACACGCGCCGCCCGGTTCGCCCGCGTGCGTGCGGAAGTCGGCGACGGCAACGGTCAGCTCATGCGAATCGTGGATTACTTGAGCCCGCGGGTGGAGGAAATCTGCGGCAGCCTGCCGGCCTGGCTGGGGGCGCCCTTGATGAAATGGAGCTTCACGCGCCGGATTCTGCAGGCCTTCACCGGCGGGAGGAAGATTTCCACCGACCGCTTCCGGGGCTACCTGCTCATGCGTGCGATGGCGCGCACGCGCGTCTGGCGTCTCAGCTCCCTGCGACACCGCGAGGAGGACGCGCGCATTCGCGAATGGCTGGACCTGCTGGCGGAACTGGCCCCGCGGGACTACGGGCTTGCCGTGGAAATGGCGGCCTGCCAGCAACTGGTCAAGGGCTACGGCGAGACTTTCGAGCGGGGCCTGAGCCGCCACCGGGCCATCGCGGAGGCGCTGCCTGCGCTGCAGCGCGGCGCCGATCCCGCAAGCGCCGTGCGCGAACTGCGCGCCGCGGCGCTGGCCGACGAAGAGGGCGGTGAATTCGCGGCCGCCCTGGCTCGATTGTGCGAAAATCATCCGGGCAGCGTTACCGAAAGCAAAGCGTGAAAACGCCCAGTTTCCAGCAATATGAAATCGCAAATCGCCAATGTGCTGAACGCCGGCTCCCGCCCCCTTAACCTCCTGGGCGCGGGCGCCTGCTTCCTCCTGTTCGGATACGCGCTCTTCGCCGAGCACGTTCAGGGCTACGCGCCTTGCCCGCTTTGCCTCCTGCAACGCTTCGCCGTCGTCGGGATGGGCCTGGCATTCCTGCTCGCGGCCCTGCATCGGTCGGCCGGCTGGTTTCGCCATGTCTATTCGTTGCTGTGCGGCGCGATCGGACTGGCCGGCGGCGGCGTGGCAGTCCGCCACCTGTGGATACAGAGCCAGCCCGAAGGCACCGTGCCGCCCTGCGGCGCCAGCTTCGACTTCATCGTCGAGAACTTCGGCGTCGTGACCGCCGTGCGCGAAGCCCTGACCGCCTCGGGCGAATGCGCCGAAGTCGACTGGTCGCTGCTGGGCCTGTCCATGCCCGGCTGGGTCCTGATCGCGCTTCTGGGCCTGACCGCCTGGGCCGTCTGGACCAACTCCTTCGCCCGCCGCTGAACTTTTCCGTCCTTTTAACACTTTTTTCGTGTGCACGACATTTGTGCTAAGGTGCGTGAATGAAGAACATCACTCTGAGCGCCGATGAGCGTCTTATCGAGGCGGCCCGCGCGCAGGCCGTTCTTGAACACACTACCTTGAACGCCAAGTTCCGGGATTGGCTCGAAGACTATGTGCAGCGGCGGCGGCAGGCGGACCAGGCGATGGCGTTCATCGAGGAGTTGAGAAAGCAGGTGCGCACAGGTGGCCGGAAATTCACCAGGGATGAAATGAATGAGCGTTGATTTCCTCGACACCAATATTTTCATTTACACCCTTGACGAGACCGACGACCGCAAGAGCGGCATCGCCCGGCAACTGGTTCACAGCGCGTTAAGAAGCGGGAGCGCCATCATCAGTTTTCAGGTGGTACAGGAAACTCTGAACACCATTACCCGCAAACTGCCGGTTCCCGCAACGCCTGAGCAGGCGGGCGTTTTCCTGACCGGAACGCTGGTCCCGCTATGGAAGGTGAATCCCAGCCGGGAGTTGTATCGGCGGGGCCTGCACATCCAGGCCCTTTATCAATTCGCCTTTTACGACTCGCTGATCGTAGCGGCCGCGCTGGAAGCCGGTTGCCGAACTCTGTTCAGTGAAGACCTGCAGCATGGTCAGCTTATCGAACGGCTTGCAGTCAAGAACCCGTTCATCACCTGACCGGACTGCCTGTCCGCGTGCGGCGCGTGCGGCTTGATTCCGCGGTCGATTCGCGGCATCTTGACATGGCGCTGGAATCAGCACCCACAGGGAGACAGCACTTGAGCGACACCATAAACGCCATCGTGGCGCGGGAACGGGACGGGAAAGTCACGGGCCGGCTGGAGGAACTGGCAGTGAGCGACCTGCCGGACGAGGATGTGCTGGTGGAGATCAGCCACTCCACGCTCAATTACAAGGACGGCCTGGCGGTGAGCGGACGCGGCAAGATCTGCCGCCGGCTGCCCATGGTGTGCGGCATCGACCTGGCGGGGATCGTGCGCGAGTCGCGCGATGCGCGCTTTCGGGCCGGCGACCGGGTGCTGGTCAACGGTTACGAGCTCTCGGAAAAATACTGGGGCGGCTACGCGCAGCGGCAGCGTCTGAAGGGCGCCTGGCTGGTGCCAGTCCCGGAAGCGTTTTCGGCGGAACAGGCGATGGCGCTGGGAACTGCCGGCTACACCGCAATGCTGAGCGTTCTTGCGATTCAGGACGCCGGCCTCACTCCCGAAGACGGACCGGCCCTTGTGACCGGCGCTACGGGTGGCGTCGGCACCGTGTCGGTAATGCTGCTGTCCGCACTCGGCTACGAGGTCAGCGGCGTTACGGGCAAACCGGACGGCGCGCAGTTCCTGCAATCGCTGGGCGCCGCCGCGACGATCACGCGCGACGAACTGGCGCGCGATTCAAAGCCGCTGGAGTCGGAGACCTGGGCGGCGGCAGTGGATTCCGTCGGCGGAACTACGTTGGCCACGGTCCTCGCGCAGACACGGCGCGGCGGCCTTGTGGCGGCAGTGGGGCTGGCCGGAGGATTCCGCCTTCCGGCCACGGTTATGCCGTTCATCCTGCGCGGCGTGACCTTGCGCGGCATTGATTCCGTGATGGCCTCGGAGGAAAGGCGCCGGCGAGCCTGGGACGCACTTGCCGAACTCGTCGATCCCGCGAAACTCGCCGACATCTACCGTGTGGCCCCCATGTCGGAACTCCCCGAGCTGGCCAACGAGATACTGGACGGGCGGATCAGCGGAAGAGTTGTAATCGATGTCAACGCCTGACCCGGCGCAACCGGAGCGGGAAAACGAACAAGGGATAAAATTCGCCCTATGAAAAACTACGACTTGAGCGGCAAGGTCGCGCTCGTTACCGGCGCAGGACGGGCGCGCGGCCTCGGCGAAGGCATCGCTACGAAGCTGGCCGAGTGCGGCGCCAGCGTACTGATCACGGACCTGGGCGAATCGCCGGGCGAACACATGCCCGATCATCACATTGGAGCCACGGACTCGATGCGGACCGTGGTGCAGGGCATTCGAGACCAGGGGGGACTGGCCGACGCTTTCCCGCTTGACGTGCGCGTCGAGTCCCAGGTCGAGGCGGCGGTGGCGCACGCCGTCGAGCGCTTCGGCCGCCTGGACATCCTGGTCAACAACGCCGGCATCGGATACCTGATCGCCGCCTGCACCGAACTGTCGGAAGACAAGTGGGACGCGGTCCTGGACGTGAACCTCAAAGGCCCCTTCCTGTGCACCAAGCACGCCGCGCGCCAGATGATCAGTCAGGGCGAGGGCGGGCGCGTGATCAACATTGCAAGCCAGGCGGCCAAGTCCAGTTTCCCGCATATGGCCGCCTACACGGCGTCCAAGCACGGACTTGTCGGACTGACGAGAACCTGCGCCCTGGAACTGGGCCCGCACGGAATCACGGTCAATTCCGTATGTCCCAACCACGTCACCACCGGGCTGGGCGCCACCCAGAACGATTATTTTTCCAATCACTTCGGACTGACGCTGGAGCAATATATCGACAATATCCGCACACGGAATCCCATGCGCCGTGAAGGAAAAGTCACCGATACCGCCAATGCCGTCGCGTTCTTGTGTTCCGACCAGGCCATTTACATCAACGGCGACTCGCTGAACGTAACCGGCGGCGAGGAAATGCACTAAGGAGAGAACGATCCCATGCTGAATAAACAAGACTTCTTCGACGCTCTGGAAGCCGCCCGCAAGCCGCGGCACGGCGGCGGCCACCCGTTCAGCCGGCTGTGGGCGCAAGGCGCCCTGTCCCGGGAGCAACTGGGACGCTACGCCGTGCAGCACTATTACTACATCGCCCCGATCCCTCAGCAGTTCGCCGCGCTCTATGCCCGGCTCCCGGACCTCGACGCCCGCCAGCACCTGCTGGAGAACCTGCTGGGCGAGGAAATGCCGGAGACTCCGGAAAAACGGCATCCGGACCTGCTGGTCAGGTTCGCCGAGGCCTGCGGCCTCTCCCGCGACGAGGTGATCAACGCGGACCTGCGCGACGAAATCCTTCCGACCACGCGGGCCATGCGCGCCTGGATCTGGGAGTTGTCCACGATTCGCCACCTGGCGGAGTCGGCCGCCGGCATCATGGTCGCGCTGGAGGGGCAGTTGCCCACTCTATATCCGGCCTATGTAAACGCGATGCGCAAGATGGGCTTCAGCGAAGAAGACATGGAGTTCTTTCACGTGCACATCGAGGGGGACGAGGAGCACGCGCACATCGGGCTTGAGCTGACCGATCGCTACGCCACCACCGAGGCGCTGCAGGAGCGCGCCATCGCGGCCGTGCGGGCATCGGCCTCCCTGCGCTGGAGCATGCTGGACGGGATACAGGCTGCGCTGGTGGTGCCGAAGGCGGCGTGACCTTTTCCTCAGAAGGTTGGCTCGACAACACGACTGCCGCCAAACTCGCAAATTGCGAACACTTTCCGCGTTCACTGAGGGGAAATTTAGGGGCTATGATCGCATCGCATTATTGCGCCGACTGACGGTGCCTGTGACCCAGTGCAAACATGCCGATCCAAGGAGGCAAATGGTGTCTGAAACGCGTGCAATGATCCCCATAGGCGACATTGACTTCGATACTGAGAACCCCCGCATAAAGATGGCGCTTGAGAAGTGGGGAGATCGTCTCAATTCGCAACGAATTCACTTCGCTCTTAAGTCCGCATCAAACGGCCCAACATCATCCTTCAACAGTCTTAAGGATTCCATCCGCGCAAGCGGCGGTATATGGTTTCCCATAACGCTGATTCGCAGCGGTGATCGATATGTATGCATCGACGGAAACACCCGGCTGGCCATTTATCAAGAGTTCGACCGCGAAGGCGTGGCTGGAGAATGGTCCCGAATATCCTCAGTAGTCATTGAAGAAGCCACACAGTCGGACATTGAAATGCGGCGCGTTTCTGCCCATCTGGTTGGAGCGCGGGAGTGGCCCGCTTACGAGAAAGCCCGCTACCTGCACTATTTGCGCGATGAGGAACTTTGGGACTACGGCAGGATGATCGAACTCTGCGGCGGCAACCGGACCGAGATAGAGCGGCAGATTGACGCCTACCACGACATGAACGAATACTATCGAGACATCGTGGTGGAGGATGCAGCATTTCAGATTGATCGATTCAGTGGGTTTGTGGAACTACAGAAGCCCAATATCAAGAAAGCCATTTTCGACGCTGGGCTGGATTTGAAGGATTTCGGGGAATGGATCCGAGATGCCAAGATACGCCGCTTGGAGGATACGCGTAAGCTGCCGCGTGTGCTGGCCGATGACGAAGCCCGGAATATCTTTCTTTCCGGCGGACCCCGGTCAATAGAAGACGCTATACGCAAGCTCGACCAAAGGCGCGCAGACCAGCGAGATATGGACCGGCTGCTGCTTAAGGACGCATCCATGATTGAACTTGCGGAGGCGCTTGCTCAAAGAATCGATTCCCTGCCCTACTCTGAAATCCGAATACTCAGGAACAAGGAGAGGCGTGAATCAAGGGAACAAATGGCATCCTTGGAGGATCTGTCAGCACAGCTTGCAGGGCTGCTCACCGATGTCGCAGAGTGACGAGCATCGGCTGCTGGTGTTGCAACTTTCTAAAGCGCTCGCGGCTCGTCATCCAGGAATTTTCACCGTTGTTGATGTTCAGGCAGCTCCCGGTGATGCCGTCCCGCCAATATTCGGCAGGCACCGCCCAGACCTCTATGCTCGACTTCCTAACACTGCTGCGTTAATTGTCGGCGAAGCAAAAACGCCCAGAGACATCGACAACGAACATACTCTCAGCCAGATTCGATCATTCATAGCCCATCTTGACCACACTCAGGGCAATCGGTTCATACTGGCAACCACCGGCCAAGGCGCCAATTCGGCAAAGACTCTGCTTCGATTCATGCAAATGGAGGACGGGCGGTCCAAGACCCGCATACAAGTATTTGACACCTGCGATTTCTGGACATTTGACTCGCAGACAGGCGTGTTATGGCTTTTAGATTAAGGCGTCCCCCGAGTTTTTCCGTCAAGCATGACGCATATGCCTACCAGCTTGACGCTGTTCGGGCTGTGCAGGAACTTCCATTTTCCGCCTTGTTCCACGAACAGGGTCTGGGCAAGACAAAAATCGCCGTTGACTTGATTCTGCTTTGGCTTGAGCAGGATGTGGTTGACACGGTTTTCGTGGTAACCAAGAAAACGCTTGTCCAGAATTGGGTAGATGAACTCGCTGCACATTCCTACGTTACGCCGCGAGTCCTGTCAGGAAACCGGAGAACCAACAGCATCGCACTGAATTCTCCGGTGCTGATTTACGTCATGAACTACGAAGTAATCAGCACCAACTTTGAGCTGATCCGCATGTTCCTTGGCACATGCCGCGTGGCGGCGATACTGGACGAAAGCCAGAAGATCAAG
>LXNI01001447.1_pt1 | contig 20575 bp, 21 predicted proteins | sample 809091 | NCBI WGS metagenome assembly LXNI01 (sample SAMN04870527, study PRJNA318959) | sponge metagenome | biome: 01000161; feature: marine sponge reef; material: water | host: Sarcotragus foetidus | place: Greece: Milos, Mediterranean Sea | collected 2013-05-29 | depth 5-7 m | reverse complement strand
AAAAGATCTCATCGTTCCCTCCCGGGAGTCTGTCCGATGGCAAATCGGAAACGAGAAATGTCACGACGCATTTCTGCCGATTTTATCAAGCCGGCATGCGGCGCCGGCACCGAGCCCACAGAATTTATGCCGCCCGGCTCAAGGCAACAAGCGCAGAAACAGGTGCCCAAACGGGTGTCCATCGCCGGATGCGAAACGGACCCCACGCCAAGAGGGTGACGGTTGCCGACGGCGTGGCGACGCGTATCCACCCGATTTTCAACCTTCCGGGGCAATGGTATGACGTTTGGTTCGCGAACGACGGTTACCGGCGGCGGGGTTTGATGGTGGCGCTGCTCGCGGCGGATATCGGCGGCACCTTCACCGACCTCATGGCGTTCGGCGAGGAGGCCGGGTTCTTCCAGGCGAAAATCCAGACCACGCCCCACGACTATGCCCAGGGCATCATCGACTGCATCGAAAACAGCCGTATCGGGACCGCCTCGGTCAGCGACCTCATCCACGGCACCACGGTCGCCATCAACACCCTGATCGAACGCAAGGGGTGACGGCCGAATGGCGGCAACACGCCGGCCAGCCCCACTGTATCCCCGGTTTGATCATGCTGGCGCTAGTTACTCCGACAATGCCGATCCGGGAGGATAAAGGCCAGCCCAGACACACCTTCTACAGTCCCCGCATCAGCGGTTGTCAACGCCTGCCGACGGGCAATACTTTGGTCCGCGAAGGCAATTGGGGCCGAATATTCGAAGTGACCCGGGAGAAGGAGATTGTTTGGAAATACGACTCGCCGTATTTCATTCCTGTCGATGGCGAAAGTCTGCGGGGCGGTTCCAATCAGATTTTCCGCGCATACCGCTACACGCCAGACTCTCCGGAGATTGGTGGACGGTTGGGGTAAAAAGTCGATGACCTACGGTTATATCCCGACCAACGAAGCGCACCTAACCGGCGGCTATTTCGGCGTGCAATTTTAGCAGGTCGGGAATGGTCTCCGCCGGCCGTCGGCCAAAACCGCATTCGGTAGCGATGCCGAACTCATTTCTAACCGCCGCTGCTGCCGCGAGGCGACCCTTGGCACCGTCGAGGCCGTCGGTCATGTGGACCAGGCCAAGATAGAGCTCACAACTCGGCTGGAGCTTCAATTCCGCGAGTGGCGCAAAATAGGTATCGTCGTTCCGGTCCCGTGGCACCGGCATGTGGATCCAGTGAACGCTGCGGCCCACCTGCTCGCTGATTTCGTTAGCGATGGTAACGCAAACGCCCAGATCGGCTGGCTCCTTGATGTGCTTATGACCGGGATCGCCGTAGCAAAGGTGGAATCCGAGCTCGACACCATCCGGCACCGCTGCGGACAGCCGTGCGATTCGGTCGATGGCGTCGCCGATTGGATTGTCGTAGAAAACCTCCCAGGCCCCGTCGGCCGCCAACACTTCTTGGCAGACATCCCACTGGATTGCGAGGTCGTCAACCGGGATTGCGGCGACGATTGCCTCGACCTCGCGCAACATAGCCCGCTCGTAAGCCGGCTCGACGTCAGCCTGTGCTCGGGCGGCGAAATGCTGGGTGACCACCGCCACCGGGGTCGGCAACGATACCTGAAACCGGGTGCCAGCCGGGACAGCACCCTCATCCCTTAGCCGGCGAAATATTTCGTAGGAGGTTATTGCTTCGTCGGCATAGCCCAGCGGAGCAAATTCCACCGACGCTGGATCGACCCCCTCGGCGACAATGTGTTTTTCGAGCTTTCTTACCGAACCTCCAAATGGGATTTCAATGGTCTCGCCGACCGTGAACTGCGGGTCATCGCCGATCACCCGAATTTGCCAGGAAATCCAGTGGCTCCGCGGACCGCACTCACCGTCGGGAAAGCGCTTTGCCAGCCCGCCAACAGTATCGCCGACGGTGCGGAAAACGGTTTCCACATCGTCGAGGCCGACGCTGCCGACCAGCAGGACATTGCGTCTATTGCTCATGATCCGTCGTCCACCGTGTCCGTCGTCAGAGGTTTTGGGTCAGTTGACGGCCTGATCCAAGAGAGTGTCTGGCTCATCCGGTTGGTTTGATTATGCGGCGGATTTGCGTTGAAACAAGCGTCGCGTTTCGATGGTCTTTCGTTTGACCCTTTCTCGCTGTTTCAGAATGGCTTCACCGCGCCCGAAGTAGACGTCGGCGGGCGTCAGGTCTTACAGGCTCTCGTGGTAGCGCCGATGGTTGTTGTGCTCGACGATGGCGTCGGTCTTCTGCCTGAGATCTCCGGGGAGGTAGTAATTTTCCAGCAGGATGCGGTTCTTCAGGGTCTGGTGCCATCGCCCGATCCTGCCCTGGGATTGGGGGTGGTACGGGGCACCGCGGGGCATTGTCAGACCAAATCACCTTGGGCGTGCTGTGCCGGGTTCGTACGGTCCGGGATGCAAGACCCATTTCGATACTTCAAGAGTTCGCCCGGGATCATTCGCCGCGGTGCACGCCTCGCTCGACAACCACTTCAATCCAGAACGCCATCTCATCCGCCGGGATATTTTCAAGACCCGCCGCGCTGCCGCGTGGGCCGAACGGCGGCAACCCGCCGGCTAAATTCACAATCCGCACCGGTTAACCCGCATCCGCGCCAATTGCTCTGACAATTTCCTTCAGCCGGACCCTCGACCGCCTGGCGCTTCCAGGCGCCGACCTGGTTCGGATGGACCTGGTGCTTCGAGGCGATCTCCGGAAGCGTCCGGTCCCTCCAAAGCGCCTCCAGCGCGATCTTCGCCTTCCGCTCCCCTGAAAATCTGCGTCGTTTGCTGCTCATCTGCATTCCTCCATTTATCGGTGGAATGCACCCTAACTACCTGTCCGATTTTCCGGCGCCACCTCAGGGAAAGCAGCCGGTCCATCCCATTGCGGACTCGGGGAGTCGAAACGAGATCGACCCGCAGCGGGGTCGCTGCGGGTCGAAAACCTACTCTACGCCAGGCGTCCAATTGGCGATACAGCCACGACCCTAGTTGCTCGCGAACGCCTGCGACTTGAGGTATTTGATAGCGGCCATGCCATCCACGTTTCGCTTGGCAGCCTTTTTGAGCCAGGCATCGGTAATCGGCTGCCATCGTTTCTTCATTTCGGCAACGAGCTCCGGACTGGCGGTCGTAAATTTGACCCCTTGCGCGACCATCGCCTGGCGGCCCTTGTTGGAGTTGGCGTCGAAGGCCGCGCCGCCCCGGCGTGCGATCCGTTCTCCTGAGACGCTCAAAATCGCCTTTCGGTCGCCGGCACTCAGGCTATCCCATTTCTTCTGGCTCATATAAACGCCGAACACCGTGGCGCCCATAGTGCCCGGGATCTCCAGCGCGTATTTTGTGTAACGGGCGATCTTGTAGGTCGTTGCCATATAGTGGGGTCCCGCCGCACCGTCGACTACACCCTTGGAAACGAACTCGAAAATCTGTGATCCGGAGGACGTGACCGCCGATGCGCCCAGCATGCCGATCATCTTCTGCTGGTCGCCGGCCGAGACGCGGATTTTGATACCCTTAAAGTCTCCGATTTCTTGGAGCGGCCGCTTTCCGTTCATGATGTGGTTACCTGAGGAGACGATAAAGCTCAGCAGCTTCATGCCTTTGTATTCGTTGGCCGGCTCGAAAAATTTCTTGTGTGTGCGCCAAAGCGCAACACTGGATTGAGCGCCGGTCGAAAAGTTAAAAGGCAAGCCGCCAATCTGCGGAAGCAACAACCGCTGCCGCTGCCAGTTGACGAACTGGACCGTTAAATCCGAGATACCCTTGGAGACGGACTCCCATTGCTTTTTGGATGGTGCCAGCCGCGAACCCGAAGTGGTGATCTCAACGTTTCCGTTGGTTACCCTGGCCACGTCAGCTTGGAATGGCTGAACCCAGCCGAGGTAGAGCGCGTGGGTGCGCGGAAAGTAAACGTCGACCAATAGTTTCGATGAAGCGAGGGCGGGTCCCGCCATAAGAGTAGCTCCGCCGACCGCCAGTAGTGCCAAATTTCTGATTGCGTACATTATTCCCTCCCATGATCAAATAGATTAGCCGTGCGTCGGTTCCGATCATTCGGCCATGTGCGTTGCTCGGTTCGATAATAGCACCAATTGGTTGATTGCCAATCTGGCGGGCAGACGGACGACCGGATGGTTTGTTTGAAGTTCGGCGGAACCGATAAATATCACCGGTGTTGAATTCCCGCCGAATTGTTGCCTTACTAACCCACATCTAAATGTCATCAGCGGAAAATGATGAATTTAGGGAAGGGGAATCGGGCAGATTGATGCCCGTCGCGGGCATGGAATCCGGGCAACGCATTACAGTAAGGGACGATGGCAGGATTGCGGTTCTGTTTCGTGTCCTGACATGGATCGTGGCGATCATGATGTTCGCCATGATGGCGGTGACCTTCGTCGACGTCGTCGGCCGTTATGTCTTCGGCAAGCCCGTGCCCGGCGGGCGCGAATATATCGAGTTCATCATGGGGACGCTGATTTTCTCGGCGTTCCCGATCTTGTCGCGCGATAACGGGCATATCACCGTCGGATTGTTCGACAATGCGTTCCGCGGGCGCACAAAGGAAATCAAAGAGCTGCTGATCGTGGCGATCAGCACTTCCGCGGTAGCGTTCATCTCGATCCGGCTATTTTCGTCAGCCCAGGATTATCGGGAATCCGGCGTGTTCGGAGAGTACCTGGATTTTCCCATATATCCCGTGGTCTACGGCATGTCGTTCCTCTCATTTGTCGCCGTCGGTGTTCTACTCCTGTTGCTCGCGGAACATGGCAAGCATGCCTTCCGGAAATAGTCCACACGGTTGGTTAGGTCGCCATGTTTGAAATATTGGCCGGCTTGGCCGCGCTCCTGATAATTCTCTTCCTCGGCGTCCCTCTTGGATTTTCGATGATGTTGGTGGGGTTCGTCGGCTTTGGCCTCCTGCGCGGTTGGGTTCCAGCCCTAGAAATGGTTAGCCAGCAGATCCTCGACCTCTCCCTCAATTTCGGGTTTTCGGTACTGCCTCTGTTTATTTTGATGGGGGTATTCGTTTCCCGCGCAGAGTTATCCGACGATCTTTACGATGCCTGTTACCGCTGGTTGGGTCACCTCAGGGGCGGTCTGGCCATGGCCACGGTGGCGGCCTGCGGCGGCTTTGCCGCGGTATCGGGGAGCTCCCTAGCGACCGTCGCGACAATGGCGAAGGTCTCTATCCCGTCGATGCGTGCATTCAAGTATGCCGACTCGTTCGCCGCCGGGACGGTGGCGGCCGGTGGGACGTTGGGTATGTTGATCCCGCCGTCGGCGGCGATGATCGTTTATGGCATTTTGACCGAAACCGATATTGCCCAGCTCTTCGTGGGCGGCATCTTCCCCGGATTGCTGACCATCTTCGTCTACATAACCGTCATTTTTATCGTGACGCGGGTGTTCCCACACGCTGGTCCGCCCGGCCCCCGTTCGTCCTGGCGGGAGCGCTTTGTCTCGATCTACCGGGTTTGGGGTGTGGTGGTGCTGTTTATCTTTATTATGGGCGGCATCTTCCTCGGCGTTTTCACCCCGGGGGAGGCGGGCGGTATCGGCGCCGTCGGCGCCCTCGCCTTCGCAATCGGCCGGCGCAAGATGACTTGGACCACATTTTTCGAGTCCTTGGTCGAAGCGGGCAGGATCACCTCGCTCATTTTTGCGGTAGCCTTCGGTGCGCTGATCCTGAATCAGTTCGTCAACATCGCCGGGTTGCCGGAACGGATGGCCGAATTCATCAACCAGCTCGGTCTCGAACCGCTTACGACGATTTTCGTCATCCTTGGCATATACGTGATCCTGGGCATGATCATCGAAGGCTTGGCCATGATATTCCTGACCGTCCCCCTGTTCGTGCCGTTGGTCGATGCTTTGGGCTTTGATCTGATTTGGTTCGGGGTGGTGATGATCATGGTCGTGGAAATCAGCCTTATCACACCGCCGATTGGGCTCAACGTGTTCGTTATGAAATCGATGCTGCCCGAGGTGCCGCTCGTCTCCATTTTCAAGGGGATCGGGCCATTCTTCGCCGGCGATTTGATCCGTTTGGCGATTGTCGTTTTTTTCCCGCCGGTGGTGCTGTATCTGCCGAGCTTCATGTGACCATGCGCCCCGCGCACGCTGCCGGCTGTTAATACCAGGCAGCAATCGTAGAATCAGAAAGTAGTTGCGTTGTCCGGTTGCGCGTTGGGTCTACCATTCTGATTTGGCTGAATGTCTTCTTCTGGCCGATCCTGTCGATAAAGTCGGCTGATAGGGGATTTCCCGTGTGCGTTTGTAATATTGCGGATGTTTTTTTTGCCGCCGGTGGCCGGTGTCGGGCGGCATTCGATTTCTGGGTTGGCGGTTGAGGTTCGCGGGCGGACTCCGGGCAGCTTTCGGGACGGGCGGCGGCGGTTTCCAGGCGTGCTTGGCGAGACGTTTGAGGTTCCGGGCCGCCGTCGCTTCGACATCGACGATGACGGCATGGTCGTTTCGATCAAATAGTTCAGCCCGCAGCCGAACCGGACACGCTTGTTGGCCTTCGCCGTCCAAGCCGATGATCCCGGGCGAACGCTTGAAGTATCGAAATGGGTCTTGCATCCCAGACCGTGCGAGCCCGGCACAGCACGCTCACGGTGTCTTAGCCCGACAATGCCCGTTGGCGAATCCAGCAGGTGGAAATGGTGGCATTTGCTGATGACATATCCGGTGAATTGGTAGACCGGCCCATAGGTTTTAGGCAAGATCGCCGACCGTACAGTCAATGCCCAAACAGAAGAATATTATCAGGGAAGACATGACTAACAAATTTCAGCCCAGGTTCCGCAACGATCTCCCCGCGTCGGCAAAGCGTTGGAACGGGTTTCCACGGTACAACTTCGTCGGTGGCCACAATGATGCCTCGGAGGTGCCGGTCCACGAACTAATCGCGGCCGCCAGTTCGGTTCTTGCCCGAGAGGGACGGACCCTGGCGTATTACGGATTGGAGAGCGGCGCGCAGGGCTATCTTCCCCTCCGGCGGCTTGTCGCAGCCCAGCTGACCGGTCGCGCGAAGATGAAGATTGGGGAGGACGACATCCTGCTGACCTCGGGCTCTCTCCAGGCTCTCGATCTAGTCTTTGAGGCGTTTCTCGAACCGGGGGACACGGTGATCATCGAGGAGGCCTGCTACGGCGGGACGCTCACCCGTCTTCAGCGGCTTGGAGTGAGATATATAGGGATTGAGGTCGATCAGGACGGAATGAGGACCGACCAGCTTACCGAAGTACTCGGTGAATTGGAGGCCAAAGGACAAAACCCAAAGCTCATTTATACGATTCCTACCGTTCAAAACCCCACCGGAACGGTAATGAGCGAAGCCCGCCGGATCGAACTTCTGGCACTGGCCGAAAAGTTCGATCTACCGATCTTCGAAGATGATTGCTACGCGGATTTGCTATGGGATGGAGTGCGCCCATCCTCCATCCGGGCTTTGGACCAGGGGGGAGCCGATAGCGGGCGGGTAATTTACTGCGGTTCCTTTTCCAAGACCGTCGCCCCCGCCTTAAGGGTCGGCTATCTGGTTGCCGACTGGCCGATGCTCAGTCACCTGCTGCCGCTCAAAACAGATGCGGGCAGCGGTGCGCTTGAGCAGATGGTTTTGGCGGAATATGGCGCCGACCGGTTTGATGACCATGTCACCGAACTTTCAGCTGTCCTCAAGGAAAAAGCGGAATTGATGGCCGCCGTGTTGGCCGAACAATTTGGGACTCAGGTGGAGTTTACGGCGCCCAAGGGCGGGATTTTCATGTGGGTGACCTTTCCGGAAGAGGTCGACACAACCAGTCTCGCCGAAGTTGCTTTGAAAGAAGGCGTGGAGATTAACCCCGGCGTCGAATGGTCCGTCGATCCGGCTTATGGCCGCCGGCGTGTGCGCTTGTGTTTCGGCAGTGCGACCAAGCAGGAAATCACCGAGGGTATCGTGCGGTTGGCCGATATTTGCCACAAGCATACCGGCATTCCCACGCGAAGCGGCAATGTGGAACGCTAGCCCGCATTTCTCACCAGGGTCACGGCCTGCGTCGCGTCCAGGCGGCCGATCCGCCAGGAGCGGCCCGAAAAGCGTAGCGGCGACTACGGTTGAGGGCCGCGACGCCGCGGGCGGGCGCCGGGCCGCGACCCGAAGGGCGGCACCGCTTGGACTGCTTGGAGTCGGGAAGCGGCCGCATTGAACCCTGATTTATCGGTCCGGGGATTACCGATACCGTTGATAAAGTCGTGTTGCTCGGGAATTGAGATCGTGATTCCGTTTTTCGGGTGATTTAGCGGCGAGCGGTGATCGGCTACCGCTTTTCCGGCGCCCAAGACGAGTTCCTCTCCGCCGCCACCGCCCGGAACCTCAAACGTCTCGCCAAGCATGTTCGGAAACCGCCGCCGCCCTGCACCGGCCACAGGCCGCATCAAATCATCCGCAACTATTACAAACGGACGCGGGAAATCCCCTGTCAGCCGACTTCATCAACGGTACCGGCTGACAGCGGACCCTTGCTACCGCTTAATCCAGTGTCCGCTTCGCACCCGGAAGCGGACTCCAGGAGGGATTCCACTATATGTCCGGTCGCAACCCCAAAGGAGACATTCCCGTTTGCTGAAGGCAGGCAATGGGTGATGACACGCTACCGGCATCACCCATTGCCGTATCGGGTTAGACTATTTTGCTTCAGCCGGAATCAGGTGTGCCGGAATTTTGAAACCCGCCTCGCGGTAGTAGCGCAGCGCCCCGGTGTGCAGTGGTGTGTTGACGCCGATAAACGGCTCCTCTTTGTTGATCTGTTTCAACACCACGGCCGTTTTGTGAATTTCGTCGATGTTGTCCCATATAACCTTGGTCATCTTGTAGGCGAGATCGTCGGACAGGGTTTTGCGAACCGTAAACATAAAAGTTGAACCGCCGCTGATCACATCTCCACCAAGCTGGCCGGGATACGTCCCCGCCGGAATCACCCCGGTACGCCGGCCGGGACGTTTCGAGTAACGCTCCCAAGCCTTGGATTCGACGAGATCCTTGGTCGCACCCAGCAAACGGAATTTCTTGCGCGCGCCCAGCTGTTGAATGGTCGCCGAACCGATCGCCGCCGGCCGGACGTAAACATCGAGCTTACCATCCATCATTGCCTGAAGACCCGACCCCCAGGGCAGTCTCACTGCTTCGTAATCCACCTTGGGCTTGTAACCGGTGATGACGTCGATCATCAGTTCCGCGGTGATTGCGGCCGCACCCGAGGGAGGACCGGTAAAAACACGTTTGCCCTTGATCTCCTTCCAGTTCTTGATGCCGGAATTTTCGAATGTAACGCCATGAAAAAGATTGGCGTTGTATCCCATGATGGAACGGATATTTGTGGATCCCTTGCGGGCGACCTCTTTCATTTTTTCCGACCGGTAGGGACCCCGGCCCCCACGCATCATGCCCCAGATGGCCGGCGGCAGCGGCATCATGTCGATTTGATTGCGGCCCAGCTTGATGGCCGAGCGGGTGAGCGTTTGGCTGTCGTTGATCTGGACTGAAATGCCGAGATGTTCGGCGAACAATTTGGAGTAGACCAGCATCATGGCGTGAACGATGTTTCCGGTTGCCCCGGAATCCGCCTTCATGATCGTGGCCGAATTGGCCGCCGTCGGCGTGAACGTAACTGTACCCGCGATCAATGCGATTGCGGCCGTCGTCAATCCTAGATGTCTCATGGTCGTTCTCTTCCTGTTAATGTTTTGGTTTATGTTTTGGTTCCCGACTCAATTCTGTTCCTGCGCGAGCCTATGGACGATGCGCCGCATTTTCACGGCGCCTTCATCCGAGGGAACATGGCTCTCCCGGAAATCCGGTCGAGCCTCATTCGCCCATTGTTCCTCCATCCATTCGATTGCGTCCTTGTCTTCTTCGAAGACCTGAGCCGTCCGCTGGCTGTATATATTATCCAGCTTTTTGTCTTTCGGCTTGAAGTCACGGGCGAATATCCACCAATAGTGGGAGGTGTATTGTGTCTCGGGTGTAATGAAATGAAGGATATGGGGCGTGTATTCGGTACGCCCGTTGTTGGTTCCCTCCGGATCATCGAATTTGCCTAAGGCATCATGAAAGCCGGGCGTCACGAACGTCGAATGGGCGTGGCGGATGATCGGGGTCTCAGCCGAAAGTCCCGTCGCCTTTTGGTGAAGCTCGGGCACGGGCTCACCCTTATTAACCCGGTAATTGTTGACTGTGTCGCCCTTGACCGTCACCTGAACCTTCGATTCGGCGTGATGGGGGGTGCCGAGGGCGGCTCCGTGCAGAAATTGAAAATGGGTGATGTCCATGAGGTTTTCATGGATCGCCAAGTAGTTACCCTTGACGTGGTAAAATCCCTTGCCATAGCCCCAATCGTCACCATTGACCCAGTCATAGTCCGGCAACTGACCGGGGTCGGCCTCTTCGGGATCACCGGTCCACACCCAGACCATCGGGGGCCGGTCGACCACGGGATAATGTTGCAGGCGGATGCTGCCTGGATTGCGGTCAATGGCCGACGGAATTCTTATGCATTTGCCGTCCGTGGCGTAGGTAAGGCCGTGATAGCCGCATTGGATCGTGTCGTCGTCGTGCAAGGTGCTCCGGTGGAGCGGGAAACAGCGGTGGGCACAACGGTTCTGAAGGGCTGTGATATCGCCTGAGTTGGTGCGGAAATATACAAGGTCGTGTCCCAACACCATCCGCCTCTTAAGCGCGTGTTTGACGTCGGCGCTCCAATCAAGGACGTACCAGCAGTTCTTAATCAGCGGCGTGTCACGGTCGGCGATCTTGTCTCCTGAGCGCCCCCGCTTCGCTGGCCCGTTGCCGGTACTGGATTGCTTTGAAACCTTACGCGTCATGATTGCTCCTCCAAGGGCGTGTCGGTGGTCGAACTAAGCCGCTGTGCTGTCGATCGCCTCGCGTTCGGTGTCCGCAGCGGAACCGGTGCCCACCGTTTTGACGCTGTGGGTCGCCGGATCGTAAGTCAGCGTATCCATCACAAACAGATCCGCGCCGGTGACGCGAATGAGCCGCGCATCATCTTCGAAATGGATTTGGTGTATCTCGTGAGGGGCAAATGTGCCGACCATGCCGGGTTCGAGGCGGTACGTGGTGACCTCTTCGATATCCGCGAAGCCGTCTCTAGTGCCGTCATCGAGTCGACGCCATTCCGTCATGTCGGTGAACTTCCTGGCCTGCCCGTAGACCGCCCAGGACTCGCCATGGTCGTGCGGCGGCGAGGTGCGGCCTTTGGGAAAATTATGGGCGTAAACGATAAATCCCTTATCTGGGTCGCGATAAATCTCGTGGACGCCGTAGTCCGCATCGACGCCGCAATGAACTTCGACGAATTCGGCGTTGGTCAGCAGCAGTTTTTCCAAATTCCGCCGTATTGCCTCGATATCGGCATCGCCACTCTCCGTGTCATAAGCATCGCGGCAATCGGCGCAGAATGTTTCGAATTCATAGGTCATGACTCACCTCCACGGCGGGATTGTGAACTCGACCAGCAAGCTGGTCAACCAGTTAATTGCACGATATGCAATCACTGGATTTAGATTTTCAAGAATATTTGTTTTAATTAATTAAGTTGCATTATATGCAATAATTGATGCATCTTATTTTCAAGAAAGTTTTTTGGGTCACCGGCAAGGTGTGGAAACACGGGGCCGAGTATGGAACGAAATGCTATCCAAAGCGTTGAGCGTGCGGCCGCCATTGTGCGGACCGTCGCAAGTGCCGGATCCGACGGCGCACGGGTAAAGGATCTCGCAAAGGCGCTCGGCTTGATCCCGTCCACTGTCAACCGTTTATGTAAAACGATGGTCAAAGAGGGGTGGCTGATCCAGCCCGCTGGTCAGCGACGATACTTCGTCGGCGGTGCGCTAGCCAACTTATCGACTATGGCGACGGACCGCTCGGCCCTATCCTATCTCGGCGAACTGGCCGCCGCGCGTCTGGCGGAATCCACCGGGGATACCATTTACTTTTTTGTTCGCGAGGGCATTGATCTCAACTGTTGCTACCGCCGAGAGGGCGACTTTGCGATTCGGACCCTGCCGGTTGATGTGGGTTCATGGATTCCCTTGGGCCTCGGCTACGCCGGAATCGCGGCATTGGCAGCGTTCGAGGAGACTGAATGCGAGACGGTTCTCGGCCAACTCGTCCACGCACGTCCGGCCGTGCGCTCGCTTGACCAACGGAAATTGCGCCGTGATGTTGAGCGGGCACGTCGCATCGGATATGCGGATTCGTTACGCGAGGGAAGGCTCCCACCCAGCGCCGGCGGCATTGCCGCCTCCGTGATGTCGCCACACGGCGAGCCTCTCGCAGCGATTAGCTTGTTGGCCATCAACGAACGTCTGACGCCGGACCGAGTCACCGATTTGGCACAGGCCATTGTCGCCGAGTGTGCACAGATCGCCCGCGTGCTTGCAGAGACCGAGTCGACCGTGAATCCGACTGACTGGTCGGCGGTCACCGCCGACCAGGACCACGCACACCCAGGTGGGTGACCGAGTTACAGCCCCATGTATCCGCCTTGTATTCCGTTTGGGGTGACAGATACTATGCATTCCCACCAACAAAACACCTTTACCCAAAGGGAGGATCAAAATGGGACTGTTGGTTAAACGATGGGGCATGGCCTTGGGCCTCGGCATCATGCTTATGGCCGGAACCGCGCAGGCGGAATACCCCGAACGACCCGTCGAAGTTATAGTCCCGTGGCCACCCGGCGATCTCGAGGATGTGGTCGCGCGGTTGATTTCGGATCAAATTCAAAAGGATTTCGGCGTCCCCTCGGCGGTGGTGAACATGAAAGGCGGCGGCGGTGTCATTGGCGCCAATCACGTGGCCCAGGCGCGTCCCGACGGCTACACCGTCGGCATGTTTACGGGCAACATCCTCACCGCGCACATCATCAAGAAGCGCGCGCCGTTTGGGCGCGACGCCTTCGAACCTCTGGGGATCATCATCAATTATCCCATGGGACTGTGGGCGCGCGGCAATCTGCCGTTCAGCGATTTGGCGGGGCTCGCCGCCTACGCCAAGAAAAACCCGGTGAAACTCGGCCATTTCGGGTTCAACGGCCCGCCGACCCGGCAAACCCTGCTGGCGGCCAACAGATTGGGCTTCAAGTTCGCCGGCAATGCCGCCTATGACGAAACCAACTGCACCTTGCTGGCCAGTGGCGACGCCGATGTCATCGTCAGCACGGTCAAGCTGATCAAACCGTGCCTCGACAGCGGCGAGGCGAAGGGCCTGGCCGCCTACACCGCCAACCGGATTTCCATCCTGCCTAACCTCGCCACCCTCGACGAGCAGGTGCCGGGCATCGCAACACCGGCCTGGGCGGGTCTGTTCGTGCGCTCCCAGGTGCCGGCGGATGTGCGCAGGAAAATCGCCGCATCAGCGGTGAAGGCGCTGAACAGCAAGAAGGTCAAGGATATCGAGGCCAATACCGGTGCGGTGATCGGTTGGACCGATGGCAAGGCCGCCGTCCAGTTCGTCGATGAACAGTACAAGCGCGTTGAGGCCCTGCTGGCGAAATAAACCGGCCCGCCTGATGGCGAAGGAAAACACCGAAGAGCAGGACGTCCTGTCCCTCGTTGCCGGCGGTAGACCGAGGGGCAGGATGCTATTTGCCGCGCTCGCCATCGGCTCGGCGGTGCTGCTGATCCTGGTGGGCAGCCAGACCGAGCCCGGCGCCGAGGGCGGCGGCTGGTGGAACGAGCCCCGGAACGGGCCCATCTTCGCCCTCAGCCTGATGTTCGTTTTTTCGGTGCTCGCCGCCATCTTTGCCGCCTCCGCCGAAGGACCCGCGGCCAAGCGGCTGACGGTGATCGCCCTTCTGTTATCGGCCGGATTTCTGGCCGCCATCTGGCTAATGGGGCTGATCGGCTACGGGCTGTCGGTGCTGGCCTTTTGCGCCTTCTGCGCGGCGATCGCGGGCTTCCGCGGACGCCAGCTAGCGGCGGTGGCTGGGGGGCTAGCCCTCACCATGCTGGTACTGTTCCGGTTCGTCCTCGGGCTGTGGTTCCCGAAGGCGGCGCTGTTCAAGCTCACCCCGTGGCTTGAAACCCTCGGCAGCTTCCTGTGATGCTGGAAAATCTCTCGGTCGCCGTCGATCAGGTCCTGACGATCCCGGTACTCGCCGCCCTGGCCGGCGGCAGCCTGCTCGGCGTCATCATGGGCGCCATCCCCGGCCTCGGCCCGGGCGTCGCCATCGCAATTCTGCTGCCCGTCACCTTCAGCCTCGACCCGCTGTCCGGCATTACTCTGCTGATGGGAGTCTATGCCGGCGCGTGGTACGGCGGGGCGATTCCCGCGATATTGGTCAATACGCCGGGAACCGGGGTCAGCGTCCTGACCACCTATGACGGCTACCCCATGACCCGTGCCGGAGAGCCGCAGCGGGCACTGTCTTTGGCCTACGCATCGTCGTTCTTCGGCGGCACGTTCAGCGTCCTCGTCTTGATCGTCGCGGCGCCGTTGCTGGCGGCTTTCGCCAAGAAATTCGGCTCGGCGGACATGGCGATGGCCGCGGCACTCGCCATGGTGTTGGTGATCACCGCTCACCGAGGGGTCGAACTGGCTGCCGCGGCGACGCTCTGCCTGGGCCTGTTTCTGGGAACCATTGGGCTCGAGGGGGCCTACGGCTCGCCGCGCTACACCTTTGGCACCACATGGCTGCTCGGCGGCATACCGCTGATCTCCATCATCCTCGGTCTGTTCGCCATGTCCCAGGGCTTTCTCCTGATCTCGAAACGCGGCAACAAGGCGGTGCCGGTGGAAATGAAACGGCGACTCCTGGGCGGCTTCGCCGAGGCCCTGCGTTACCCCAGGACGCTGCTGCGCTCATCGTCGTTCGGCGTCGCCATGGGTATTCTGCCGGGCGTCGGGGAATTCCTCGCCCAGTTTTTCTCATACAGCACGGCCAGACGCGGCTCCAAAACCCCAGAACTGTTCGGCAAGGGGGCGCCCGAGGGGATCATCGCCTCCGAAGCCGCCAACAATGCCGTCCCGGCGGCGGCGCTGGTGCCGCTCCTGGCCCTAGGCATCCCGGGCGAGGTCCTGACCGCCATGATGCTGGCAGTGTTCACCGTCCACAACGTCGACCCCGGACCCGCCCTGTTCGCCGAGAACGGGCCGTTCGTCTCCGGCCTCTATCTGTCCCTGTTCCTGATGAATTTCGTCATCGTCGGAATTCTGCTGCTTGCCACCCGGTGGATCGCCCTGGTAACGCGGATCGACGACCGCCTGCTCGGCATCGCCATCCTGTGTTTTGCGATGGCCGGATCCTATTCGGCCAACTTCCGTCTCACCGATCCGCTCATTGCAGCGGCGTTCGGTCTCCTGGGGCTGGCGCTGAAGCGGGCCAACATCCCGCTGGTGCCGATTATTCTCGGCTTGGTGCTGGGCCCCATCTTCGAGACCCGCATGCGCCAGGCCATCGGCGGCAACGGCGGCGACCTCTCGGTGTTCATCGAGCGGCCCATCAGCCTTACGCTGCTGATCGTCATGGTGCTGCTGATCGGCGGCAGTATCATTGGCCGACTGCGCCGCCGTCGGGCCTGAATACCGGGACGGGCCGGCAATCGCGCCGGGCGAAGCCGACTCGGGTCAGGAACCGCATCAATACGGCGCAACAGATGGTCCGCCGGCACCATCGCATCAAGATCAAACTCGTGAAACAACCGATCCTGACTACCAACCGACGGTCCCATCATCGCCAAACCCTCCTCAATGAGAGAGCTCAGCGACTCATAACCTTATAAATGAAACAATAATCACTTCTTCAACGGCCTCTGCCAGAAGCGGATTGTTTGAAAATCGACGCCAATTCAGGTTGGAACGCTACTGATCGAGCGTGCTGGGAGCGAACAGTTCATCCAAGTTGATCAGTCTCGGTGTCAGTCCCTGTTCAAACGAATATTGAGCCGCGGCCTCGAGGGTCTTCCGGAGCGCTTTTACCCCATGGCGCACGAGGGGTTTGCGCAATACTTCCTCCGCATCGGGGGGAAGGTCCCCCGTCTCCAGGTGATAGGCAGCCTGGGCGACGCGTTCCGTGTCTGCAATCTCGTTGGCCTGGTTGAACGCCTTCAGGATATTGAGGGCGAGCCAGGGGTGGTCGTTCAGAAGGCTCCGGCGCATCACCATGCCATGGTTGATGTGATGGAGGCCGGTGGATTGAAAATAACGCTGTCGTTCCGCCCAGGCATCGGGAAACAACGGTTTGATTTCCGGATTGTTGGCGAGGTCTTCCGTAGACCGGTCCACAAGGTTTTTGCCCCGCAAATAGAAGAGCACCGCATCCAGCTCGCCGGATTCCATCATGCTGCCGATGCTTTTCGCCGGATCAATGTAGTTCAATTTGACATCCTTTGGCGGGTGGGAGTTGATGGCGCCGGCGTGGCTGCGGTCGGGGTTCCGCTCCATCCAGAATTCCATATCGCGGGGGGCGACGTCGAATTCGTGCTGGAGAACGCCCCGGATCCACAGCGCGGCGGTTTGCTGATATTCGGGGATTCCGACGCGTTTACCCTTCAGATCTTCAGGTTTGTCTATTCCGGCGGCCCGCTGAACCAGAATGCCTGTATGAAAAAAGGCCCGAGTGGTGAAGACGGGCAGCCCGACAAACCGGTCATCTTCCGCAGCGGTGAGCATCATAAAGCTCGACATGGACATTTCCGCGATGTCGAATTCCGCAAACTTGAGCTGACGCCAGAACATCTCCGAGGGATGAAGCACGGTCGGAGTCAGGGTCGCCCCGTCGGGTTTCACCCGTCCATCCAGCACCGGCCAGGTGCGTGGGTTGGAGGTCAGGGCAATACTGAGATGGATATCGGACACGGCACATCCTTCAAATAGGCCGAGCTGAACTGGCAACACAGTCAAAAATGAAGGATCATCATGGCCAAGGCAACGCCTGCTCCGCACGTTGGGAAGAAAGTGGATTGATTGGATGACCATATTGATAACAGGTGTCGGCTTGGTCGGTTCACACGTCGCACAGAACTTGGTGAGCCGGGGAGAAAAACCTGTCCTTATGGACGTTGCGCCGCAGGAAGACGCTCTCGGCGAGGTTGTTGACCTGGACAAGGTCACGCTCCTCAAAGGCAGTGTCCTTCGGCCCTTCGATTTAACCGGCGCCATCCGGGAGCACGATGTTACCCACATCATCCACACGGTCGCTAATCCGATGCTGACCCTCGGCGCGCAGAACGATCCGCTACCGGCCATCGAGCTGAACATCATGGGCACCGTCAATGTGATGGAGGCGGCCCGCGTGCATAAACTCGACCGCGTCGTGGCGTCCAGCGGCAATATCGTCGCCTACCACGTTGCGGGGGGTGAAGGGAACGGCAACCCGGCGGTCGAAGAAGCATTTCCGCGCCCGGTGACGTTTTATTCCGCAACCAAACAGGCGGTCGAGAATATCGGTCTCAACTACACCCGCTGGCATAACGTCGGCTTCGCCGCCGTGCGTTACGCGGTGGTGGCGGGGCCGTGGGGCGGCCAGGGCGGCGGCGGGCCCAGTCTCGCGTTCCGCGATGCTGTCACGCAGGCTGTCAGGGGCGAAGAGGTCGTTGTTCCGGCGATCGGCTTTGAATGGGTCTATGCCAAAGACGCTGCAGAAGGCACGGTTCTCGCTGCCCTTACACCGGACATCAGCTCGCAAGTATTCAACATCACGATGGGATGCCAAGTCTCGCCGCAGGAGTTTGCCGAGGCGATATCCGAGGTTTTCCCAAAAGCTAGCGTTCGGATAGCCGAGCCGGCTGAAGGTCCCTCGGTCATACCCGATACACATCTCGCTTCCGACATCAGTCTGGCGAGAGAGGTATTGGGCTACACACCAAAATTCGGGATGGTTGACGCCGTCCGGGAAATGGCGGCGTGGCTCGAAAGCCGGGAAAGCTAATTTGTGTAATTTGTCGGGGCGATGGCGTGAATAGGCTTACGATCTGGAAGGGAACAGAATCGTCCGATAGAGGTCATTGGGCGACTAGCCCGACATCCGCCCTCGCGGTCCGGACTTAGCTGGAAACGGACATAAATAAACTAAATGTCTTTTCATTTGTCTGACAACAGACAGCCAAACCGCTGAATAGGCTCATTGATACCTGCGGCGCGCAAACTCGCCCAAAATGTAACGATGTTACTCGTTATCACCGGCTTGTTGAGTTCATTTTCCAACGCGGCAACAACTTGAGCCGAACCAAAATTCGCGCAGCTTATTAATATCGCTTCGGCTTCGGGGCAGTCGACGGAAAGCGCGTGGTCATAAATCGCTTGGGGTGTAACCGCGCCGAATTGCCGGCCGAGTGCTGTACCGGTTTCTTTGAATTCCATACCAACCATTGCCACCACTTCAACACCGTGGCCGGTGAGATAGGCTTTTTCGTGTTCGTTGGTTGCTTGGGAATACGGTGTTGCCAGCGCAATTCGAGAGGCCCCCAAGGTCTTCAATGCAGCAAGTATCGATCCCGCAGTTGATACCGCATTTACGCCGGAAGTCCCTTCCAGCTTGCCAATGAGCAGATCGGCGGGACAAGCCATCGAGCCGACCGTACAATTGTAGGCAACCGTATCGACGGCACAGTTTCGAAGTTCCACCAAGCGCGCCTCCAAATCATCCATCAGGCTCTCAAAATTATCCTCCTCAGGATGAAAATGGATGGGCATGCGGGTGAAATGTACGGTAACGCCGACAGGCTTCATTGCGTTGAATTCAGGTTCGGTAACCGTATTCTCGGTCGGTGTAATGACACCTATTTTCGCCCGCCAACCTAACGGAGAGAATTGATTTTCTGATACCATTGGGACTTCCCTACCGCCGAAATCACTGTTCTGTTGATGGCCGGCGTAAACCCAGTCGTTCAAGTCTCGGTATCACTTCATCACGAAAATAGGCAAATTCATCAAGATAATTGACCAAGCCCATGGCAATTCCTGAGAAACCCATGTCACTCAGTGACTGCAATTCTTCAACAATCGTATCGGGGTCACCAATCAACGGATAAGCACTATTCCCGCCTGCCATGCGCAGCCGTATTTCGGCTTTTACCTCATCCGAGAGTTTCAGATTGTCTCTGATACCACGGTCGACATACATTCGTTCGACCGCTTCTTCGTTAGCGTTTTCAACAGCATAATAATGATGAAACTCTTCTGCTTCCCGGACTGTGGGGCGGCACACACAATAGGCATTGGTAAAAACCCCGACATTGCGGCCTAACGCGTTTGATTGGGCTTTTACCATTTCAATTTCTGATTTCGCCGTATCCACGCTTTGAATTGCGCGAAACAAATAGTCGGCATTGCGAACGGCAAATTCCAGTCCGGGACCCGATTGCCCGGCATTCATAACGAGCGGCCGCGGCTGAGAAACCGGTTTTGGTTCAGCCCGCACGTCGCGCAATTGAAAGAATTTGCCGTCAAAATCGAAAGGTTCATTCTTCCGCCAGATTTTGCCGACAATGTCCAACCATTCCTGACCGAGTTCATAGCGGCGTTCGTGCTCATCGAGAGGAATGCCCATCATGCCGAATTCTTCTGCATTCCAACCGCAAACAATATTGAGGCCAAACCGGCCGGCGCCAATGTGATCTGCCGTCACCATCTGCTTGGCAGCAAAGACCGGATTGATCATCGCAACATGGAGTGTTGAAAAGACGGTGATTCGTTCGGTCGCCGTCAGCAATCCCGCAGCCCAGATGAGCGTTTCATACGAAACTCCATTGTGATCGTTGTCGCCTCCGTACCCAGCCCAACGTCCCAGCGGCAGCATGAATTCCAAACCCGCTTCATCCGCCATTCGAGCCAGATCAAGATTATTTTGCCATGTCGGTAGCCACCGCTCTTTCACATTGGTAGCGGCAATACCTCCGGAGCAATTGGCGGCAAAAAGACCAATCTTGAAAATATTTTCCGAGGCTTGCGATGTAGGACTTTCGATCACCTCAACCTCCTCAATCAATTGAATTTATCGTAGTAGAAGTTCGTCTGGTGGCAATCTATACATCGTCGATTTGAGATTGTCCGCTTGGGGTCAGACGGGGACGTGGCGTCATTGAGGTTAGGAAGTCTCCTGCGACCACTCTGATTGGCTGTCACACTGCTCGGCTGATTGTAGGCGCTTGGGCAAATCCTGCCCCCGCAACCATCGTTATTTGCACCCCTGTCTCTCCGGAGCGGCATTGTCGGACCAAATCACCTTGGGCGTGCTGTGCCGGGCTCGTACGGTCTGGGATGCAAGACCCATTTCGATACTTCAAGAGTTCGCCCGGGATCATTCGCCGCACAGTGATGATGTATGTCCGGTATCCGTTGCCGCCGGGGCAGGTTTGAAGATCTGCCGTTCGAACGCGGTATCGAAATCCGGCGCGAGACAATTCGTTTCCGGTGGAACCGCTTCGGGCCGGTGTTTGCGGCCGGGAGTGGCGGCCAGGCAAACAACCGGGCGGAGAACTCGCATCAGCCGTTTCGACGGCGACAAGGAGCCATGGCGCGGTTCCGGGATATAAAGACTCTACGGAAATTCGCCGCGGTGCACGCC
>LXNI01001446.1_pt1 | contig 20634 bp, 21 predicted proteins | sample 809091 | NCBI WGS metagenome assembly LXNI01 (sample SAMN04870527, study PRJNA318959) | sponge metagenome | biome: 01000161; feature: marine sponge reef; material: water | host: Sarcotragus foetidus | place: Greece: Milos, Mediterranean Sea | collected 2013-05-29 | depth 5-7 m | reverse complement strand
TCCGGCAATGATGCCGTCGTAGTCGTCCGGGAAGCGCAACGCCTCCATGAGCGCAGCGCGGCCGCCGTTCGAGCAGCCTTTGAGATAGGCGTAATCCACTTCGCGACCATAGAACGTCGCGATGATTCGCTTGGCCAACGAGGTCGCCAGATGGTTTGCACGAAACGCGTAGTCGAGCAGTGCTTCCGGGTCCTTCATGAACTCGAGATTCTGATCCTCGTTGGAGTGTCCGGTATCCGTGGTCGCCATCGCGAAACCACCTGGGAGAAGGCTTACCGTGTCGTCCAGATAACCGGCCATGCCACCGGGTGCGCTGAACATGAGCCGGCCGTTCCAACCCTCGCTCGGCAGCGTGACCTCGAAGCGGATCGCTCGGTTGATGACACCACGTACCCGGCAATGCTGTGGCAGCGTCTCGGTGGCTGCGACGAGCACACCTGGCTCTACCCCGTGATTGAGATCCGTCAGTCGATAGAGATCTCGGCAGGTTCGCTCTGCGCCACTGGCGGGAAAGGCCTGCATTGCCGCTGCGCCAAGGACGGCAGACAACGCCCAGAAACGCAGCAGTGCAGAACCACTCAACGTTCGGACCTTAGTCGGCGGCCACGATGTCGATCAACGCGTCGAGTACTTCGTTCGGGCGCTCGCTCAGCATGGCGTGGCCACAGCCGGTGAGCCGGAGAACCTTGGCATCGGGCAGGTGCGACGCGACATCGAGACCAGCCCTGGCCGGCGTCATGCGATCTTCGTCGCCGGCGATGACGAGGGCCGGACAGGTCGCGACCGTGTCGACGTCGTCGGCGTTGAAGGCATTGCAGGCCGCGAGGTCGGCATGGAACACCCCGGGGCCGGACCGTTCCAGCAACCGTTCCCCGGCGCCGAGCATCCAGACGCCCGGGTTGGCGTTGGCGCCGAGCGCGCCGCCGGCGCTGTGGCTCCACGTATTGGCCATATCGATCGCGGCGTGGTGATTGTCCTGGGCGGCGTTCAACAGCAGGTCGGTCACCGGCATCGGCATCGACGTGCCGAGCAAGGCCAATGCGCGGCAGCGGTCGGCATGGCTTTGTGCGAATTGCCATGCCACCAGGGAGCCCATGCTGTGGCCGACCACGGCTGCCGTCTCGACGCCTGTTGCGTCGAATACCTCGGCAAGCCAGTCGGTCATGGCGGTGACGGACGCCCGGGCTTGCCCTTCGCTGCGACCATGTCCCGGCAAGTCGGGAGCAAGAACTCGCAGTCCCTTGCGCGCGAAGTGGCGCGCCGGCAATGCCCAGACGGTGTGATCCATGCCGGCGCCGTGGACGAAGGCGACGCAGGCCGCATCCGGCTGTGGTTTGCCGGAGCCGGTCCCGACGTAGACGGGGGCGCCCGCGACATCGAGCCGTATGCCGCTCATGCTCGTGCCGCCCGGCGCAGCGCCCGGCCCAAGTCGTCGATCAGGTCGCGCGGATCCTCAAGGCCGATGGAGAGTCTGACCAATCCTTCACCGATCCCGGCGGCGGCGAGCGCGTCGGCATCCATGCGGTGATGGGTGGTGCTCGCCGGATGGATCACCAGCGACTTGGCGTCGCCCACGTTCGCGAGGTGGGAGAACAAGGAGAGGCTTTCGATGAACACGCGCCCGGCCGCGCGGCCGCCTTTGAGTTCGAAACTGAACACGGCACCGGCACCGTTCGGGAGCAGCCGCCCGGCGAGGTCGTGATCGGGATGGCCGGGGAGTTCCGGGTAGCTCACCGACGCGACCGCGTCGTGGGCGTCGAGAAAGGCGACCACCTGCCGGGTGTTCTCGACATGCTTCGCCATGCGCAATGGCAATGTCTCGAGGCCCTGCAGGATGTGGAAGGCGGTCGTCGGCGCCATGCATGCCCCGAAGTCGCGCATGCCCTCCTTGCGGGCGCGGGTGATGAACGCCTGCGGGCCGAACTCCTCGGCGAACACCAGGTCGTGGAAGCCGTCGTACGGTTCGGTCAGGGTCGGGAAGCGTCCGCTCGCCTCCCAATCGAAGGTGCCGCCGTCCACGACCAGGCCACCGATCACGATCCCGTGCCCGCTCAGGAACTTGGTGGCGGAATGGACGACGATGTCCGTCCCGAAGTCGAACGGCTTGCACAACCACGGCGTCGCGAAGGTCGCATCGACCATGAGAGGTAGCCCCCGGGCGTGCGCGACGTCGGCGATGCGCGGGATGTCGAGCACTTCAAGACCGGGGTTGCCGAGAATCTCGCCGAAGAGCAGTTTGGTGTTGTCGCGCATGGCCGCGGCGAATGCGTCGGGCGAGCGCGGATCAACGAACGTCGTCTCGATGCCGAAGCGCGGCAACGTGTATTCGAGGAGGTTGTGCGTGCCGCCGTACAGCGACCGCGAGGCGACGATGTGATCGCCGGCACTCGCCAGCGTGGCGACCGCGAGATGCATCGCCGCCTGGCCGCTGGCGGTGGCGATGGCGCCGACGCCGCCCTCCAAGGCGCTGATTCGTTCTTCGAGGACGGCGTTGGTGGGGTTGGACAGCCGCGAATAGACATGGCCCGCCCGCTCGATGTTGAAAAGGCCCACGGCGAAGTCGGTGTCCGGGAAGACGAAGGACGCCGACTGGTAGATGGGCGTCGCCCGCGCGCCCGTGGCTGCATCGGGCCGCTGACCGGCGTGCAGGCTAAGCGTGTCGAACCCGGTGGGCCGCGGTCCGCGATGTTCTGGGTCTGCCATGGGACGTCATGCTACAACGACCCCGCCGCGTGCGCGCAGTTCGCGGGTAAACTCGATGGCGACGTTCAAGGAGTGGGAACCCATGGCGAAGCAACCCAGGCAGCCGGACGTATCGGAGCCGATCGCCGAATTGGGACTCGAGCCCTACGTACTCGACATCGAATTGCAGGGCTACGCGGTCGTACCGCCGGAAGTCACCGGCGTGACCGAGGCGCAAATCGACCGCCTCACCCAATTGCTGCTCGATAAATCCGAAGAGCTTGTCGGGTGTCGATTCAGCGTGTCCGACGGACCCGAGTGCGAACTCGACTACGGCAACTACCGGGGCACGCTCGAACTGTTCTCGCAAGCCAAGCCGAGCCAGTTTCAGCTCATGCAGCTTTGCACGTTCGACCGCGCCTTTCGCGACCTCGCCGTGAACCCGGTGGCGACGGCGCTCACCCGCCACATGATCGGACCAGCGGCCCGGTTCAGTTCGCACAACTGCTTCGTCAAGTGGGCCGGAGACGGCTACGGGGACTCCTTGGGCCTGCACTGCGACCAGATGGGTGTGCCGCTGCCTTGGGGACGCGTCGCACTGAACGCCAACTGCACCTGGTGCCTGACCGAATACAGCCACGCCGACGGGGCGTTCGCGTGCGTACCCGGATCCCACCTGCGCTCGCGCCCGCCAACCATGCCGGGGGCTGTCAAGGAGGCGATTCCCGTCGAGTGTCCCCGCGGGTCACTGATCGCCTTCCACGGTCAGCTTTGGCACGGCGCGTATCCGCGGACCACCCCGGGCTTGCGGGTGACGATCGCCAACTACTTCCGACACGCATCGATCCAGCCGCAGGACGACATCCCGAACCACTTTCCGCGCGCGTTGGCGGACGACTGCGCCGACCCGGACCTGTTCAAGGAACTCGCTGGTTTCGGGAACCCCTACCGGTCCCAGGTGCTACCGGTGCCGAAGGCCGTTCGGGCCACCGCCGAGGCGTGACGGTGCGCGGACGTCGGTACGCGGGCCTTCTGGCCCGCAGCGGACCTTGGGCGCTCAATCCTTCAGCACGTGATCCAGGCCAACACCCAGTTCGACCCGGACGTGGGCCGAGAAGGCCTGCAGGCGCATCGCCACCTGGTCGTTGCCGACCAAGGCGTCATCGAGCCCGTCCGGCAATCGCTGGCAGAGGTCCCACAGCGTCACCTGCGCCAGGCTGCGGCCAAGCACCCAGCCGTCGGCGTTCACCCGCGCCGCGAGGCCGGTGTCCTTGAGCGCATCGAATACGCGTTCCCGCTCGGCAGGCGCGAACTCGACGGCGGCGTCCACCGCGGCATCGTCGACCGATGCACCTTCAAGATGCGCATCGCGCAGCATCCGCAATACCGCGAGGCAGCGGATCAGCAGCGGGGAGTTCGCGGACGACTGGCTCGGCGGCGGTTCGAGGCCAAGGGTGCGCACGAACAGCGCGCCCGCGAGCACCAACGCCCAGAGCAGGTACAGAGCCATCAGGAACAGCGGCAACGCGGCGAACGTGCCGTAGACGAACTGATGCTGCAGCAGCGGAACAAGCGCGCCGAACAGCATCTTGGCGGCCTCGAACACGGCCGCCGTGACAACGCCCCCCGCCATGGCGTGAACGAGGCGGACCGGCGTGCTCGGCACAGCGTAGTAGAGCAGCGTGAACGTGGCCGCGGTCGCGATCAGCGGTAGCCAGCCGCCGAACACACCGGCGTCGAGGTTGCGCATGAAGGACAGGCCGAAGTCGTAGCTTGCGGCGACCACGGCGGCGCCGATCAGCGGCACGGCGAGGGTGATGACGCCCCAATAGGTGAAGAAGCGCGCGGCGCCTCGCCGTACGTCCGCCACGTCCCAGATGGCGTTGAACGTCCGCTCGACGTTCAGCAGCAGCAGCATGGTGGTCAGGAATACGAAGATGATTCCCGCCAGGGTCAGTTGATTGGCGTTGGCCGAGAACTCGCGCAGCTTGTCCAGCACGACGTCGCTCGATCCCGCGACGAAGTTCTCGAAGATGAAGCCGGTGATCACGTCCCCGGTGTCGTCGAACAGGGGCATCAGCGACAGCACGCGGTAGATCACCGCGATGAACGGCACGGCCGCAATCAGCGTCGTGAACGTCAAAGCCGCCGCAGCACGGGCGCAGTCGCGCGCCATGAACTGCCGTCCGAGCGTGGCAAGAAACCAACGCACGTAGCTGGTGACCTCGCGGGCGGTCATGCCGCGATGCTACAACGTCCGGGTGGCGCCTTGACGGTGCGCCGACGCCTCGAACCGCTTGCCGTTCGCATCGGCTTGCCGTTCGCGTCCGCCATTCCACCACCATTCCGGTCAGCCATGACGGTCGCCGACCGGGGCGTGTATGATCGGCCCGTAGAGCGAAGGAATCGCGATGGCACGGCGGATTGCCATAGCCAACCAGAAGGGCGGGGTCGGCAAAACCACGACCAGCGTCAACCTCGCCGCCGCGTTGGGCTCCGCTGGATTCCGAACCCTCCTCGTCGACCTCGACCCGCAAGGCAACGCCACCATGGGATCGGGTGTCGACAAGAACGCCTTGGATGTGAGCGCGCTGGAATGGCTCACGGAGGATGCGCCCTTCGACGAGGTCGCGTGTCGCGGCGCGGGCCAGTTCGACCTGGTTCCGGCCAACGGCGACCTGACCGCGGCTGAAGTCGTCCTCCTGTCGACCCCGAACCGCTCGACGCGACTCAAGTCGCGGCTCGACGAAGCCGACTCGGCCTTCGACTTCGTCATCATCGACTGTCCGCCGTCGTTGAACGTGTTGACCCTCAATGCGCTGATGGCGGCGCACGGCGTGTTGATTCCGATGCAGTGCGAGTACTACCCGCTCGAAGGCTTGACGGCGCTCCTGCTGACGATCCGCGGCGTGCGCCAGCGAGGCAACCCGAAGCTCGCCATCGAAGGCATCCTGCGCACCATGTACGACCCGCGGAACCGACTGAGCCGGGACGTCTCCCGGCAGTTGCTCAAGCATTTCAGCGACCAGGTGTTCCGGACGGTGATTCCGCGGAACGTCCGGCTCGCCGAGGCGCCGAGCCACGGGCTGCCTGTGCAGCATTACGATCCGAGTTGTGCGGGCGCGAGAGCGTATTCGGCACTGGCCGGCGAGCTGGCAAGACGAGTCGCCGTTGACGCGCGGGCGCCGAATGGAGGGGCATCCGGAGCGGGGACCGCCAATGGCCACTAGGCGGAGAAGCGGTCTCGGGAGAGGCCTTGATGCGCTGTTGCCGGAGCCGGCTGAGGGGCTAGGTGAAGAAAGTACCGTGGGATCGAAGGGTGCCTCGGACGCCGAGCTGCCGATCCACCTGCTCTACCCCAATCCGCATCAGCCGCGCACCCGCGTCCGCGAAGAGGGGCTCGACGACCTGGCCCAGTCGATTCGCGCCCAGGGCGTGATCGAACCGCTCGTCGTTCGCCCGCGACCTGCGGGCGGCTTCGAGATCATCGCGGGCGAACGCCGGTGGCGTGCCGCGGAGCGCGCCGGCTTGGCGAGCGTCCCTGCGGTGGTGCGCGAAGTCGACGATCGCCAGGCGATGGCGATGGCGCTGATCGAGAACATCCAGCGGGAGGACTTGACCCCGTTGGAGGAAGCGCGGGCCTTCAAAGCGCTGCTCGCGGAGTACGCTTTCACGCACGAGGAGTTGGCGGAAGCGGTGGGACGGTCGCGCGCAGCGGTCAGCAACATGCTGAGACTGCTGAATCTTGCGCCGGGGGTCAGCGACCTTCTCGAGAACGGCGCGCTGGAGATGGGGCACGCCCGCGCCCTGCTGCCGTTGCCGACCATGGACCAGGAAGCGGCGGCCCGGCGCATCGTCGCGCAGGGCCTTTCGGTCCGCCAAGCCGAGGCGTTGGTCAAACGGCTACAGAATGGCGAGCGTCCAGCACCCCGGGTAGCGGACCCGGACACACGCCGGCTGGAGCGTAGTTTGAGCGAGCATCTCGGCGCGCCGACGACCATCTCGGCGGGCAGCCGGGGCAACGGCCGAATCGTGATCCGCTACGGCAACTTGGACGAGCTCGACGGGGTTCTCGCGCGACTGGGCGCGGGCCGAAAACGGCTTTAGCCGACGACGAAATCGAGCGCCTTGATCAGTGCGACGGCTGTGACGGCCATGCCGAACACACCCCAACGCAGCGTTCGCGCGAACTCATCGAACCTCTTGTTGAAGCGTAGCTCGAACCCCTTCAGGTCTTCCTTGGTCATCAGGCGCTCAAAATCCACGCTGGTCGCGAGATGGTCCATGGTCGTCGCGGTCACGAGGTTGTCGTTGACTGCCTTGGTGATTTGCTCGACCACCGCTTCCGCCTGGGTGTCGTCGAACCCGGCGTGACATAACGCCTTCACGGCCTTGTGAGTGTCGAATACGGGCATCGGGCGGACAGCCAGCATCAGTCAAGCAACCTGATCAGTGGATGGTAGTTCCGGAGCCACGCTTGCGTCTACGAGAGGCGTCGGATCCCGAAACCGGTCAACGTAGCCCGCGCGGCTGGTCCTGTCGATGGACGATCACCCGCCCTTCTGTAGGAAATCGGCCATCCCCGCCTCAAGTCCAAGGAAAAGACAGCCTCGCGGTTTGAAAAGCCACCCCGCAACCGTATAATCCGCGCGCTTTGCGACCTTGAGTGGCCCTCGGCGACGTTCGGATTCGGCGCATGACCGCAGACGATGCGGGTCCTGGCGCATCTGTGCGTCCTAGCGGGCCCCCTCCGGGTAGTCGGCTTGCAGGCCGCCGTGACGGCGGCGGCTGCGGCGTTGATGCTCATCGGGGGCGTGGACGAAGCCCGGTCCGCGCTTTTGGGGGGCCTCGCGGTGGTTTTGCCGAACGCGTACTTCGCGTGGGCGGCAACGCGCCCCTTGCGGCCAGGACCGGACGAGCGCGAAGCCGTGCGGGCAGCCGGCGGGCTGATCGGTCGCTGGGTTGTGAAGATTGCGCTGACCGTCGCGTTGCTGGTCGCCGCCATCGTCGTTGCGGATGCTGGCGGCCTCGGGTTTTTCGTGGGGCTCAGTGCGGCGCTCCTGGCGCCGTTGGCATCGCCGTTGGTCGGCGGGAATTAGCGGATAGGACTTATAGCGATTTGCGCGCATGGCCGAGAGCAGCAGCGAATACATCAAGCACCACCTGACCAACCTCACCTACGGTCAGCATCCCGACGGAACCTGGGGGTTCGCCCATTCCGCCGAGGAGGTGGCCGCGATGGGCTTCTGGTCGATCAACGTCGACACGCTGGGCTGGTCGGTCGGGCTCGGCATCGTCTTCTGCATCATTTTCTGGCTGGCGGCCCGTCGCGCGACGGCGGGCGTTCCGAGCGGGTTCCAGAACGCGATCGAGATGATCGTGGACTTCATCGACGACACCGTCACCGGCATCTTCCAGCACCGCAACAGCCTCATCGCTCCCATGGCGCTCACGATCTTCGTGTGGGTGTTCCTGATGAACCTGATGGACCTCGTCCCGGTGGATTGGATTCCCGAAGCGGCGAAGCTTGCGGGCGTGGACTACATGAAGGTCGTGCCGTCCACGGACCCCAACGTCACCCTGGGGCTCGCGTTCGCCGTGTTCATGCTCATCATCTTCTACAGCATCAAGGAAAAGGGCGTCGGCGGCTTCCTGAAGGAACTCGTGTGCCACCCCTTCGAGGTCAAACTCCGCTCGCCGCTGACGTGGCTCTTCATGCCCGTCAACCTCGTGCTCGAGGGTGTGACCCTGATCGCCAAGCCCGTGTCGTTGGGTTTGCGGCTGTTCGGGAACCTCTACGCCGGCGAGATGATCTTCATCCTCATCGCCCTCATGTACGGCGGCATCCTGATCGGCATCTTCGGAGCCGCGTTGCAGTGGGCGTGGGCCGTGTTCCACGTTCTCATCATCACCCTGCAAGCCTTCATCTTCGCCGTGCTGACGGTGGTGTATCTCGCCCAGGCGCACGATGTGGAGGAAGACCACTAACTCAAGGGCGCGCGTCGCGCGGGCCAAACGAAGACCAACCTTTTACTTACGGATTACGGATTAAGGAACCACACATGGAGATGCAAGTTCTCTTGTACATCGGGGCCGGCCTGATGATCGGCTTGGGCGCCGTCGGCGCCGCGATCGGCGTCGGCCTGCTCGGCGGCAAATTCATGGAAGGGGTCGCGCGCCAGCCCGAACTGCTGCCGACCTTGCGGACCCAGTTGTTCATCATCCTCGGCCTCGTGGACGCGGTACCGATCATCGGCGTCGGCGTTGCCTTGTACGTGATGTTCGTGGTCGCGGGCGGGTAAGGCGACCAACCCCGCGTAGACAAACCGGATCAAAGAGAAGCGCACATGAACATCACGTTCACCTTGATCGGCCAGTCGATCGCCTTCTTCATCTTCGTGTGGTTCTGCTGGAAGTTCATCTGGCCGTTCCTGATCCAGGCCATGCGCGAACGCCAGGAAACCCTGGCGGCGGGCCTGGAGAACGCGGCCAAGGCGGAACGCGATCTCCTGCATGCCCAGGCACGCGCCGAGGAAGCGTTGAACGAAGCCCGCGCGCAGGCCCGCGGCATCGTCGACGAGGCGCGTGGCCAGGCGGCCCAGATGATCGAGAACGCCAAGGCCGACGCCGAATCGGAACGGGCACGGATCCTGGCTGCGGCGCAGTCCGACGTGGCACAGGAGGTGAACCGCGCCAAGGAAACGCTGCGTGGGCAAGTGGCTGAACTGGCCGTGGCCGGTGCCGAAAGGATCCTCGAGGCGTCGATCGACCGCGACCGTCACGATGCGCTGCTGAATCGCATCGCAGCGGACCTCTAGGAGCGATCGCGACGTGGCGGAACTCGCGACCCTGGCCCGGCCCTACGCCAAGGCGGCCTTCGACCTGGCGCGTTCAGCAGACCGTCTCGAGCGTTGGTCGCGCATGCTCGGCCTGCTGTCCGCAGCGGCCGAGACGCCGGAGGCGAAGGCGCTGTTCGCCACGCCGGCGCTGCCGAGCGAAGCCAAGGCCCATCGGCTCATCGACATCGTCCGAGACGACCTCGATGACGGCGGCCGCCGCTTCGTACTCGTGCTGGCGGACAACAAGCGCCTCGAGTTGCTGCCGGAGATCGCGGCGCAGTTCGAGTCCCGCAAAGCCGAGGCCGAGCGAGTCCTGGACGTGGAAATCGCCTCCGCCGTCGGGCTATCCGACGCCCAGATGAACGACTATGCAAGAGCCCTGGAGCGCCGATTCAGCCAGCAGGTCAACGTCAGCGTCGCCGTGGACCCGAGCCTGGTCGGCGGCGCTGTGATTCGCGCCGGCGACACGGTCATCGACGGCTCCGTTCGCGGTCGCCTCACCCGTTTGGTCGAATCGCTTCAGCGCGCCTGACCGCGCTCCAGCACAGACAGTAGAGAGTTACCCATGCAGCAACTGAACCCCGCGGAAATCACCGACATCATCCGCGACCGGATCGAGGCGCTCGACGTGTCGGCGCAACCCGCCAACGAAGGCACCATCGTCAGTGTCTCGGACGGCATCGTGCGCGTGCACGGCTTGGCCGAGGCGCAGTACGGCGAGATGATCGAGTTCACCGGCGGCCTGACCGGCATGGCGTTGAACCTCGAACGCGACTCGGTCGGCTGCGTGGTCCTCGGCGACTACGAGGGCCTCTCCGAAGGCATGACGGCGCGCTGCACGAAGCGCATCCTGGAAGTGCCGGTGGGTCGCGAGCTCTTAGGCCGCGTGGTCAACGCGCTCGGCGAACCCATCGACGGCAAGGGCCCCATCAACGCAACCCAAACATCCCCGGTCGAGAAGGTTGCACCGGGCGTCATCGCGCGGCAAACCGTCGATCAGCCGGTGCAGATGGGGATCAAATGCATCGACGCGATGGTTCCCATCGGCCGCGGACAGCGCGAACTGATCATCGGCGACCGGCAGATCGGCAAGACGGCGATCGCCGTCGACGCGGTGATCAACCAGAAGGGCACGGGCATCAAGTGCATCTACGTGGCCATCGGCCAGAAGATGTCCACCATCGCGAACATCGTGCGCACGTTCGAAGAAAACGGCGCCATGGAGCACACCATCGTCGTGGCGGCGTCCGCCGCCGATCCGTCGCCGATGCTCTTCATCTCGCCGTATTCCGGATGCGCCATGGGCGAGTTCTTCCGTGACCACGGCGAGGACGCGCTCATCATCTACGACGACCTCACCAAGCAGGCGTGGGCCTATCGCGAGATCTCGCTCCTGCTGCGCCGTCCTCCGGGCCGCGAGGCCTACCCGGGGGATGTCTTCTACCTGCACTCGCGCCTCCTCGAGCGGGCCGCGCGCGTCAATGCGGACTACGTGGAGGACTACACCAACGGCGAAGTGAAAGGGCAGACCGGCTCCCTCACGGCGCTGCCGATCATCGAGACGCAGGCCGGGGAAGTGTCGTCGTTCGTGCCGGCGAACGTCATTTCGATCACCGACGGTCAGATCTACCTCGAGCTCGACCGCTTCAACAGCGGCATCCGACCGGCGATGAGCCCCGGCATTTCGGTGTCCCGGGTTGGTGGCGCCGCGCAGACCTCGTTCATGAAAAGGATCTCCGGAGGCATCAAGCTGGCGCTCGCCCAGTACCGGGACTTGGCCGCGTTCTCGCAGTTCGCATCCGACTTGGACGATGTCACCCGTCGCCAGCTCGACCACGGCGCCCGGGTCGAGGAACTCATGAAGCAGAACCAGTACTCGCCGATGTCGGTCGCCGAGATGGGCGTTGTGCTGTTCGCCGCCACCGAGGGCTACCTGGAGAACGTCCCGGTGGAGCGGGTGCTCGATTTCGAACGCGATCTCATCGGCTACATGAACACGGAACACGGCGAGTGGATGGCCGAGATCACGGCATCCGGCGATCACAACGACGAGATCGTGGAGTACATGAAGGCGGCGCTCGACAAGTTCCAGGCCAGCCACAGTTACGAGTAAGAGCCATGGCTGCCGGCAAAGAGATCAAGAAGAAGATCGCGAGCGTGCAGACGACGCAGAAGAGCACGCGCGCGATGCAGATGGTCGCCGCCAGCCGGATGCGACGCACCCAGGACCGGATGGAGCAGGGCCGGCCCTACAGCCAGCGCATCGAGGAGATGATCGGCCACCTCGCCAACGCCAATCCCGAATACCGGCCCTCCTACATGGTCACGCGCACCGTACGGCGGATCGGCTACATCGTCGTGTCCACGGACCGCGGGCTCTGCGGCGGGCTGAACGTCAACCTGTTCCGGGAACTCATCCGCCACATGCGCCGCTGGGAAGGCGACGGCGTCGAGGTCGACTTGGCGCTCGTCGGCAACAAGGCGGCCCAGTTCTTCCGTTCCGTGGGCGGCAACGTCGTCGCGGCCATCGGCGACGTCGGGGAAACCCCGGAAATCGCGGATTTGATCGGCGGCGTCAAGGTCATGCTGGACGCCTTCGAATCCGGTCGCCTCGACCGCCTGGACATCATCTCCAACGAGTTCGTCAACACGATGACCCAGCGTCCGGTCATGCGCCAGCTTCTGCCGCTGCCGCCGCTCGACCTCGAGGACCTGAAGCACCGCTGGGACTACATCTACGAGCCGGACGCGCGGGAACTCGTCGAGGGCCTGATCGAGCGCTACATCGAGTCCCTCGTCTACCAGGCGGTGGTCGAGAACACCGCGTGCGAGCAGGCCGCGCGGATGATCGCCATGAAGAACGCCACCGACAATGCCGAGGAGATCGTCAACGAGCTGACGCTCCTCTACAACAACGCCCGGCAGGCCTCCATCACCCAGGAAATCTCCGAGATCGTGGGCGGCGCCGCCGCGGTCTGATCCAAGCATTCACCTAGAGAGCCATCAATCATGTCAAACGGACGAATCGTTCAAGTCATCGGCGCGGTGATCGACGCCGAGTTCGGCCGCGACGAAGTGCCGAACGTGTACGACGCGTTGAAAGTCACCGAGACCGGCCTGACCCTCGAAGTGCAGCAGCAGCTCGGCGACGGTGTCGTGCGCACGATCGCCATGGGGTCGTCCGAAGGCTTGTCCCGCGGACTCGACGTGGTCAACACCGGCGGCCCGATCACCATCCCGGTGGGCGAAGAGACGCTTGGCCGCATCCTCGACGTGCTCGGCGACCCGGTCGACGAGAAAGGGCCGGTGAACGCCCGCGAATCGTTGCCGATCCACCGCAAGCCGCCGTCCTACGAGGACCAGAAGGGCGGCAACGAACTGCTCGAGACCGGGGTCAAGGTCATCGACCTGATGTGCCCGTTCGCCCGCGGCGGCAAGGTGGGCCTCTTCGGCGGTGCCGGCGTCGGCAAGACGGTGACCATGCTGGAACTGATCCGCAACATCGCCATCGAGCACTCCGGTCTGTCGGTGTTCGCCGGCGTCGGCGAGCGCACCCGCGAAGGCAACGACTTCTACTACGAGATGCAGGACGCGGGCGTCCTCGACAAGATCTCGCTGGTCTTCGGGCAGATGAACGAGCCCCCCGGCAACCGCCTGCGCGTCGGCCTCTCGGGCCTGACGCTGGCCGAGAAGTTCCGCGACGAGGGGCGCGACGTGCTGCTCTTCATCGACAACATCTACCGCTACACGCTCGCCGGAACGGAGTGCTCCGCGCTCCTCGGCCGCATGCCTTCGGCGGTGGGATACCAGCCGACCCTTGCCGCGGAAATGGGCGCACTGCAGGAACGCATCACCACCACCAAGACCGGCTCCATCACCTCGGTCCAGGCCATCTTCGTCCCGGCGGACGACTACACCGACCCGTCGCCGGCGACCACCTTCGCGCACCTCGACAGTTCGGTCACGCTGTCGCGGGCGATCACCGACCTCGGCATCTACCCGGCCGTGGATCCGCTCGCGTCGTCGAGCCGGCAGCTCGATCCCAACATCGTCGGCCAGGAGCACTACCAGACCGCGCGGGGCGCGCAGCAGGTTCTGCAGCGCTACCAGGAACTCAAGGACATCATCGCCATCCTCGGCATGGACGAGTTGTCCGAAGAGGACAAGGCCCTGGTCTACCGCGCCCGGAAGATCCAGCAGTTCTTCTCGCAGGCGATGTTCGTCGCCGAGCAGTTCACCGGCCAGCCGGGCGACTTCGTCACCCGCGAGGACACGGTGCGCAGCTTCAAGGCGATCCTGGACGGCGACTGCGACGACATGCCCGAGCAGGCCTTCTACATGGTCGGCACCATCGAGGATGCCCGCAAGAAGGCCGAGACCCTGGCCGCTTAGAGGATACGGAGCGAACCGCCATGGCCGCGACCATGCAGTGCTACATCGTGAGTGCCGAAGAGGAGATCTTCGCCGGACGCGTCTCGATGCTGTCGGCAACGGGAACGATCGGCGAACTGGGCATCCTCCCGGGCCACGCGCCGCTCTTGACGGGCATCCGCCCGGGGCCTGTGAAACTGCGCGACGAAAACGGCGAAGAGGACGTGTTCTACGCCTCCGGCGGCTACCTCGAGATCCAGCCTGGCATCGTCACCGTACTGGCCGACACGGCCTTGCGGGCCGACGACATCGACGAGGCCGCCGCCATCGAAGCGCGGCATGAAGCCGAACGGGCATTGTCGGAAGCCGCGGCGGAACTGGACTACGGCCGGGTCGAGGCGCAATTGGCGGCGGCGTCCGCCCAGCAACGGACGCTTGACGAGTTGCGCAAGATCCGGAGATAGTCTCCCACCGCGACGGAAGGTTGAGATTTGGCCAGAGGCTTGCGTACTAGGAAGGACGAAGCGCGTGGCGCGGTCTCGGTCGGCTGCCTATTCAGTGGGATGGGTGGCTTCGCAACAGGGCTCCGCCATGCTGGCCTTCGATTGAGCTGGGCGACCGACAACGACCCTTACGCTGCTCGGACATTCCGGCATCGGTTCGGCGACGTGCCGTTCGTTGAGGCGGATGTCAGGGAACTGAACGCGCGGCAGTTGCCAGCCGTAGACGTCCTAGCCGGCGGGTTTCCTTGCCAGAGCTTCTCGCAAGCCGGGTCGCGGCGCGGGTTCGAAGACCCGCGTGGCCGCCTGTTTTTCGAGATCCCTAGGTTGGTATGTGATTGGCCGGAAAGTCGCCAGCCCAAGTTACTGATTCTCGAGAATGTGCCGTACCTCATGCATGGTGCCGATGGCCAGTGGTTTGACGAGATCCGTAAGGCGCTGCGCAAGGCGGGCTATTGGTTCCGGGACACCTCGTGTTGGACCGCCAACGTTAGAGCTCACACAGATAGCCCGCAGGACCGAGAACGACTGTTCCTAGTCGCTGCCTCGCGGCACTTCTTTTCGTACAATCCGTTTGCCCCTCCGAGTCTAGGGATGCGCACTGGCGCCCGGGCGCGCACCATCGCGGACATCATCGACATCAGTAGCCAGTCGTCTGTCGCGGACTACCTGCCACCGGACAACCAATACTATCGGATGATTGAGGCTGCTATCGCCAATGGTGAGTCTGCCACGAATCTCTACCAACTGCGCCGAAACTATGTCCGAGAGAAAAAGAACGGGTTGTGTCCGACGCTGACTGCGAACATGGGTGTCGGTGGCCACAATGTCCCCTTCGTCAGGGACGCGTGGGGGATACGGAGGCTCAGAGTGTGCGAAGTGGCCCGGATGCAGGGATTTGAGCAGCCGGACGCACTTTTTCCACCTGAGGTGCCCACTCATGAGCGGTACCGATTGATAGGTAATGCTGCTTGTCCCGGATTGGTGGAGTTGGTAGCGCGACAGTGCGTTTCGGCGATTGAGGAGTGTGATGGCTAACATCGGGTGGTGTTTCCCGTCTACAGGCGGCGGGATTGAAGCTGGCATTAATGACGCCGGCATTGTGACGTTTGACGGCGCGCCGTTGGCTAGTCTGGCGCGGGAGGTGCTCCAGAATTCGGTGGATGCTCGGGATAACGACACAATCCCGGTGCATGTCTCGTTCGAGATTAGAGATATTGACTCTATGGCGTTCGGGGGTACGCAGCTATTGGAGCACGTCACAAGTTGCGCGCAAGAATGGCTGCACGACACGAAGGCCTCACGTACGTTCAAGACGGCAACGGAGTTGCTCGATGGGCGGGCACTGCCAATGTTGGGGATTGTTGATTCAAACACTACAGGATTGACCGGTGAGGCCTGGCGTGGTCTTGTCAAGATGACCGGTGCGAGCTTCAAGTCCTCAGAGGCGGCCGGTGGATCGTTTGGGGTCGGCAAGGCGGCTCCGTTCACGCTGTCGCCGCTCCGCACTGTCTTTTATTGGTCCCGTTTCCGCGCCAGGAGTCGATTTGTCGAGAAGCTTCAAGGCAAGGCAGTCTTGGTGTCGCACAAGCACGACTTCGGCCATGGCGCAGAGATGACGCAGGCCATTGGGTTCTACGGATTGCCGCAAGGTTGTGAAGCCCTTGAAGGGTCTCGGATTCCGGACCTTTTCAGGCCAAATCCGCACGAGAATGCGCCGGGGACTGCGATCTGGGTGATTGGATTCAGACCCGAGCAAGATGGCGAGGCTTGGCAGAAGGCGATCGCGCGCAGCGTTGTCACAAACTTTTTCTTGGCTATCGCAAGGCGCGATTTGGAGGTGCTCCTCGAGCCAGGTGAGGGGGATGCGGATAGTGACTGGCAGATCGACGCCGCTTCGCTCGAGCACCAGTTCAACAAACTCGCCAAGGGCTCGGACGACGAGGGGATCAGACGGTCTAGGCTGTATTGGCGACTGACAGCGACGGATCCGGTGGCCGCTTGGGAGGACGCTGACCTTGGCACGGCTACGCTGTGGATTGGCACAGAGGACGACTTTCCGAATGAGGGCGACGGGTTGCCGAGTCGAGTTGCGTTGATCCGCAAGACTGGGATGCTCATCACTGATGACCAATCTAGGCAGCGGTTTCGGGGACTGCGGGACTATGTTGCAGTCTGTGCGTTCGATGACGATGAAGGAAATGAGCTGCTGCGCCGTATGGAAAACCCGGCCCACAACCAGTTTGAGTATTCGCGTCTTGAGAGCGAGTCGGAGCGAACGAGGGGGCGACGCGCACTCGATAGATTGCGCGATTGGATCCGGAAACAGCTTGTGGAACATGCGTCTCCGAGAGTGGGCGACGTCAACGACGATGTAGATGAGCTAGCGGAGTTCCTCTACGACGACCGACCGGGCGCTTTTCAGGGCGCGAGCCCAGGTGACGGCGAACGAAGCTTCGGGGGTGCAAGTGCTGTCGCGCGCAGGCCACCACGTCAGCGGGTCAAAGTAGCGTCGCCGCTGGTGGTGGACGAAGGCGAGGAGGAAGGAGATGGGGACGACGCTGGCAGCTCCGGTGGTCGAGCTGAAGGCACGGGAGGGGGCGGAAATGGTACGAGCCATGGAGCGGGCGACGGCGAGGGTACCGGTGGCACTGGGTCCAGGGGCGGCTCAAGTGGTGGCGCACGTATGGTTGAACTCGAGGACGTGCGTATCGTAGTGGACCCAACGGACTCGACGCGGGCGCGAATCTGGTTCACGGCTCTCGAGACAGCACGCGCGACACTCTCGGTCGAGGAAGTTGGCGACTCGTCCGCAATTCCCCGAGACGACGTGGCTATCCGCAGAATTGGTGACGACGGGGAGTTGGTGGAGGACGTGGATCTCATAGCCGGGCAGAGGTATTCTTTTGGTCTGTCCGGTCGCGAGGGCGTTGACGTCGCATGGCAGGTGCGAGGGAACTCGGCGGATGGCAAAAAGAAGTGAAGTACGTGAACGCGAAGACTTGGCCGTGGCCCGTACTGCGTGACGGAAGTACTGACTACGAGAGATGCGAGTTCCAGGTGGAGATCGAGGCGGGCCTTCGAGACGGGTCGACCGAGGTGGCACTTACGGCAGACTTCGATCTAAGTGATCCGGCACTGCTCTCGGAGATTGAAGCGAAACGGGCGCGTTACTCGTTGCTCATCGTATGTACGACGACACACTTTCGGAAACAGGTCTATAGTCTAGAGAACCGAATCAAGTGGACTGCCAAGGATGGTTTACTTGCAGACCGCGTCGAGCTCACACCATTCGTCGTGGCCACCGAGGAAATGGCCAAGTTCTCCTCGAGGAACTGGAACGCCGACTACAGCGGCAGGACATATTCGTTGCTGCCCGGATCCGTCTTAGCCGTAGAACCACCATCTGCGTTTTGGATCCAACCTTCAGACGAGACGCCGGCGATTACAGTCTTCCGCACCGCAACCGACGTCTCGCAGGAACGGGATGAGTGGACGTGCTTCCTTCACGACGATTATGTTCTCCTTAAGTTCAATCCTGAAGACTTCGATAGATTCAAGCTCGCGCGCGCTCGCGCCGTTGCTGACGGTACTTCAGACTACGTGATGAATGGCGTGTATCTTCCTGCGCTCTCTTGGGTTCTGTCGGAGGCCGACAAGGACCCCGGAACGTACGCTGAGTACAGGTGGTATGGCGCGGTGGAAAGATGCCCTTTCGCGAAACGGTTGTAGACCTCTTGGGGACGGTGACTCCGCGAACCGTCTCGTAGATGCACAGAAAATACTGGGGAGCCCGTTCGGCAGGCTGCCTTTTCTGTCGAGTACGGATTAGCCGTTGCCATGGGAATGGTGAGCTACTATACGACGGAGGCAGTTGCCGAACTGCGCGAGAACATCGGTTCCCGAGTGAGTTGGTATCTGGGTGGTGGCGACGGAGGTATCGCTCTCGAGTCGAAGGCTCCCATCCGTGAAACGAACATTCGAATGGGTTCAATCTCGAGCATATTGAAAACAAAGGGGAAGACTCCGGCACGGCACGACGCCCAAAATGCGCAGGCCGTGTACCGAGCGCTCAATCGATTGACGCCGCACCAAGCAGCGGACGAGAGGCTCTGGACCTACATTTGCCACAACGACTGCGCTGGGTACGTCTCAAGGAGGTGGCTTGACAGCGGCGCTACGAATAGTCGGACTGTCGCCGACATAGGCAACCACTACTTTGTGCGCGGCAATCGAGGTCTGATCCGAGATAACGGGGTCGCTCGCCTTTGGTGGCTCGGTCACATCGCCTATCAGGTAGCGCCGGCCGAGCCGGACCGGTTCTTGGAGGTCGTATTGTATCGCCAGGATCCGAGATCGGCTCTCATAGAGCGACCATCAGTATCGAGAAACTACCGCGTGCTGAGGGCTGTGTTCCGGGTGATGAAGCGGGATTACGAAACGAAGGAACGGGCGTTGTTTGTGCGGGATACATTCCGAGCTTGGATGAAAGGGCTTAACAGAACAGGAGGGATGCTCCTCTTGGATGCGCTTTCGGACCCGCAAATGGAGCGTCTGGTTAATGACGAGGCTCTGGTGGCCTTGAAAACTCAGAGGGTTCAGGCTTGATGAAGATCGAAACACTAAAGGTCGCCGACGCCTAACGATGGGACGGCGATGTCGGTGCCGAGCTTCAGGTTCGCACAGGATGCTGCAATCTTGATTACCTTCGTTTTCTGTGCATTGCTGATGTTCGTCCCTACGAACCACCCTCCGGGCACCGCCTCGTGCTGTTGTTCGAGATCTGGTCGGTCGGGGTACAGCTGAGCCAGCGAGCGGGCAATGTGCCGACGCTTGCACCCTTGGTTACTCGGGTGCCGGGCGCAACACTCGAGGATCCCCGGGTCCGCAATCGCGAGTTCGCGTAGAATGATGGTCATTGCTTCCCTGCCACTGCGGTGTTGGAAGGTCTTACCACGGAGCAACAAGCCGAGCAAGCGTCTCAGGACGTCGTTAGGCGATTCACCGAAGTTCCGTCGTTCAAGCTCGATCAGTTGATGGACATCGAAGTCGACATCGATTTTCCGCATGGATGTTCGTCCGCTTCGTGCAAGTCTGTGACGGTGTACACCTAACAGCTAAGGAGTCGGGGTGCAACCAAGCACTGACCGGCGTAGCCCGTGTCCCGTGGCGACGGTCTCCGGCCAGGGGTCGCGGGACTCCCTGTTCCCCGGGTGGTCTGACTGTTTCCTCCTCGCGCTTTGGGGGGATGGCTCGGCCATGTTCGTAGCCTGGCACATTCGATAGGGGAAGCGCTGGCCAGCATGGCCTGTCTACGACACTGACGCTGAGCCCGTCTCGCCATCCATGCTCGCCCACTCCGGTCGGCCTTCGCGGAAGACACGGTCGTATACTGTGAAGGCGTCTGGACGAAACCACGGCAACGCGTGCACATCTCCTGCCTCATCCACGCGCTCAGCGACGAAGAGCGGCGAACTTTCGAGACCGACGGCTACCTGCTGGTTCCGAACGCGCTGTCAGCGGACGAAGTCACCCGATTGACGTCCCTCGTCGACCGCCTCGGCGAAGAACGCGCGGACGAGGTGGAACCCAACGGTCGTCTGCACCTGCGCGATTTCCTGCGTCGGGACCCGATGTTCATGGACCTCCTGGACTGGCCGACCACGTTTCCCAAGGTCTGGGGCATCCTCGGCTGGCACATCCAGCTGTACCTCTCGCACGTGGACATCACGCCTCCCGTGCCCGAGGGGACCCGGCGGCCGAAGCGCCTCGGCTGGCACCAGGACAGCGGTCGCGTGAATCGGGAAATCGAGTCGGACCCGCGCCCCCGGCTATCCGTGAAAGTCGGCTATTTCCTGACCGATGTCAGCGTACCCGGGCGGGGCAACTTCTGCGTTGTTCCGGGCAGCCACCTGTCGAACCGTTTGGAGCCCGAAGACCGCGACCCGGCGAACGCCACCCCGGTGTGTGCGGCTCCCGGGACCGCCGTCCTGTTCGACCGGCGGCTATGGCACTCGCCGAGTCCGAACACGTCGGACGTCACACGCAAGGCGGTGTTCTACGGGTACAGCTACCGATGGCTGGGCCCGCGGGACAACCTGAAGATCGAAGACTATCCGGACTGCCGGGATCCGATTCGCCGACAGTTGCTCGGCGCGAGTGGCGACGGCCACGGCTACTCCTCGCCGCAGCCGGAGGATGTGCCGCTACGGCAATGGCTCGCCGAGCATGGCGGCGATGTG
>LXNI01001445.1_pt1 | contig 20640 bp, 15 predicted proteins | sample 809091 | NCBI WGS metagenome assembly LXNI01 (sample SAMN04870527, study PRJNA318959) | sponge metagenome | biome: 01000161; feature: marine sponge reef; material: water | host: Sarcotragus foetidus | place: Greece: Milos, Mediterranean Sea | collected 2013-05-29 | depth 5-7 m | reverse complement strand
TGACCGGCGATGATAGACAGAATCATCAGAAATGTAGGGCCATGTGGCCCGTTGTCTGTTTTTTATACCCTGTTAATCAACAAGATACCGATCCCCATGGCCCCTAAAGTGCCAACTTGGGTTAAGGCAAATATCAGACATGCTGAAAGTCTTGCACACGAGATGGTGGCATTCAGCAACTCTGAGGGAGGAATGATTCTGATCGGTGTGACGGATGACGGTGGTATTGCGGGACTTACAGCGGATGACATGAGGCGCTTGAATCAACTGGTATCCAATGCAACTACTGATCATGTGTGCCCACCCATCAGCCCAATGACACAGAATATCGCTTTGCCTGATGGTCTGGTGATGGTGGTATCCATTGCTGAAGGCGTCAGTAAACCCTACATGGACAAAAATCTTCATGTGTATGTAAAAAGCGGGGCGGATAAACGCAAAGTGACTGCGCGTGAAGAGTTGTTAAGGATATACCTGGAGATGGCGCCGGTGCATGCAGATGGCATTCCGGTCAAGGGAACATCTTCGGCAGACATTGATCAAGAGTTTTTTGCTACGTTCTTCGAGAAAGAGTTTGGAGAAAGAGTCGAGGCGCAGGATGTGCCTCTGGCTCGGTTTCTGGAAAACATGAACCTGTCAAAACAGGGTCAGTTAAACCTTTGCGGCACCTTGTTGTTTGCTTTGCGACCGCAGAATCGGCTCCCAGTTTTCCACGTCAAATCGGTTGCTTTCCCGGGGGAAGACATTACAGACGAACACTACATTGACAGCCGGGATGTGAAAGGCAGACTGTCCGATATTTTTCAAAAAACACTGGGATTTGTGTTGGCAAATATCCGACATGTGCAGAACAAACAGGGCTTTAATTCTATAGGTGAGCCAGAAATTCCGAAGATCGTTTTTGAAGAACTAATCGCCAATGCTCTGATCCATAGGGACTACTTTGTGTCTGCATCCGTGAAAGTGTTGGTGTTTGCCGACCGAATCGAAATCATCAGCCCTGGACATCTGCCAAACCACTTGACGATTGAAAATATCAGGATGGGTAATTCAAATATTCGAAATCCAATCTTGGCCTCATTTGCATCCAAACTCTTGCCTTATCGTGGACTTGGTAGCGGAATCAAACGAGCCGTCAGGGCCTATCCACACATAGAATTTGTTGATGATAAGGATGGCAATACTTTTCGGGTAACGATTGAGCGTAAAGCCGAATAGAAATACTGGCTCAACGCCAACTCGCTTGCGGTGTGGAAATTCAGCACATACGAAAGAGGACCGGTCAGTTTATGATGCGGTTGATGATCAATCAGGATCATGAGATTGAAGTACAAAGGAACGTACTATCTTGGCTCCCGCAGTCGTAATGCGGTCATCGATATCCCTCGGAAATCCATTTTTATGTCGCTTGTATGGAAAACCCGGATCCCTACGTTTCGCAATGGCACGTACATTGCAACGAGTAGCTGCCATGGATAAATATCGCGGATGATCTGCCAAGGTATCGGGGGAATTCGGACAATTCGGACAGAAGGTGGTCTGATGTGGATGGATTTTTATTTGATCGTTAGCTTATACTGTTGTCGATATGATTTCCGGCGATCAATTATAGGTCGTCAGTGTTATGTGCATATTTATCCGAATTATCTGTTTTGAATAGGGAGCATAAGATGCCAGACGTCGAGCGTATCAATGAGTATCTGCAATCTTGCCTCCGAAATGAAGCGCGTACCGAAGTCACCGCCGTTGAAGCTGCGACATGGCTGGACGAAAAGGGACTTTTGTCGGACTCGCCAAGTAGGCCCGGTTTTCCACTTCGCGAATTACTACGTGCGGGTTGTATTGTGGGGCAGGAACAACGTCCTGCTCAGGCATACGGCCGTTGGCACATCAAGAGATCAGCATAGTGTTTGATGACCTAAATAGGCACCTGAAAATCATGAACATATTCGGCAGATCTGAAGGACTAAGATAGCAAGCGTACACTCTCTCAGGCTCCGACCAGTCTTGGAAAGTGGTAGTTCCCCATTACAAAAACCCCCATGGTTATTTCAGTCATCACCCTTTACACTTTTATTGGTTTTCAAGGGGCGAGTCGAAAACGGATATACCGAGGCGGTCGATTAGGCCGATTCCGAATTAGACAGGTTGTCTGTCCGCTTGACCCATGACCCCCGCGATTGCGCTTGTTCGAAAAAGGAAATTACCGTTTTCCATTCATCAGTATGCACACGATGAGACGGCCCAATCCTACGGACTGGAGGCCGCGGAGAAACTGAGTCAGAATCCGGCCCGGGTCTTCAAGACGCTGGTTGTGCAACCGGATTCAGGTCCGCTCGCCGTCGCTGTTTTACCGGTCCGTGAAAGGCTCGATCTCAAGGCGTTCGCGAAAACCGTCCGCTGCAAGAAAGTGGCCATGGCCAGGCAAGCCGATGTCGAAAGAGCCACCGGTTATGTGCTCGGAGGTGTCAGTCCACTGGCGCAAAAACGCGCCCTGAAGACGGTGCTGGATCGATCGGCCACTGCCTTTTCGACCGTTTATATCAGCGCGGGCCGACGGGGACTTGAACTGGAATTGGCCCCGAGTGATCTGGTTTTGCTGACACGGGCCATAGTGGCAGATATCTGTCAGAAACCGCAGTCTTCTGTATAATTTCGACAGTCTTGCCACATCGCATCAGTGATGTGATATCGACCAGGTTCCTGTTCCGTGTCATTTCACGTTGAAAGCAGATGATAAAGTGCAGTGCAGTTTTTTGATGTGGCGCAGTCAATCGTCAGTGCCCGTCCGGTCATCAGGGTGAGGTACCTGCCATGAGAAACAATCTCACCGCGGCGTTACTGGTGATGCTTGCCATGTTATTGATTTCCTCCAATGACGTGATCATGAAACTGGAAAGTGAACATCTCGGGATAGGGCAGTTGTTGTTTGTTCGTGGCCTGTTGGCCACGATTATTTTCTCCCTCCTGATCAAGCTGTCTGGCAGGCCCATCTGGCCCAGGGCGACACTCAGTCGGTGGAACGGTTACCGGGCACTGTGCGAATGCGGTGCCACCGTGTGCTTTATCACTGGACTGTCCTTGCTACCCATTGCCACTGCCTCGACCCTGGCCTGGACGGCACCGATTTTCCTCACGATAGCGGCTGCCCTGATTCTCAAGGAACGCATCACTCACACTCGATGGATCGCTGTCTTTGTCGGATTTGCCGGTGTTCTTCTGGTCGCCAACCCGTTTGGCGAGAGTGTCTCTTTGGCGATGATCCTGCCGTTGGTCACCGCAGTATTCGTTTGTCTGCGTGATATCATCACCCGGCGTCTGGACCCGAACTTGCAGTCCATCTACGTGACGTTCACGACCTTGCTGGTGGTAACGGTAGCTGGGGGTCTCCTTTCCATTGCCGATTGGCGTCCAATCTCAGCGCAGCAGGTGATCTGGCTTGCGGTAAGTGCTGTTTTTCTGGGGCTCGGATTCCTGTCCCAAGTCTCCGCGGTACGGCTCGGAGAGTTGTCTTTCATCGCGCCTTTCTCGTTTTTTGGCATACTCTGTTCGGTTTTCTATGAGTATATGGTATGGCATCAGATGCCGACATTCACCATGTTCGCGGGGATGGGACTGATCATGGGTGCCGGCATTTACCTGTTATCCAGTTATCGTCCTCATCGGCGACCTTCTTACATCAGCCAAAGAGTGCCTTGATACAGTGTGTTGATTGGGCCATAGAGCATTCAATCGTACCGTGATTTTTGTCATAATAGGGTCATTCTCACTCTCCCTGGTTTCGAATGACCCTGTCGATCAAGTACGGAAAATGTCTTTGTGGTGAGACGACTTTCGAGTACACCGGTCGAGAAAACTGGTGCGGACACTGTCACTGTGAAAGTTGTCGTCGAAACACCTCATCCCCATTCACCACCTTTATCGGTGTGCCGAGGGAGGCTTGTCGTTTCACGGGAAAGACACCCGCCACCTATCACTCATCGCCGGGAGTAAGCCGCCTGTTTTGTTCACATTGCGGTTCTCCGATTGCGTATGACAGTGATCGATATCCCTCGGAAATCCACTTTTATGTTGCCTGTATGGAAAACCCGGATCCCTATGTTCCGCAATTGCACGTGCATTGCAATGAGCAGCTGCCATGGATAAAGATTGCGGATGATCTGCCAAGGTATCCGGGAGTTCCGGACAAGAACGGTTAATGTCTAATCAGCGATTCCCGCGGCCAGGGCCGGATGCCATTTTGCATATTTCTCTGCGGCTGAATGGCGTGCGTTAGCCGCACTGCTTGAAGGCAGTGCGAGACAGCAGACCCTGGTGACAAGGGTGGAAGGCAAGGTGGGAAGCACATGGCGGTTGAACGAGGATTCGGCTTTTTTGCCATTGAAAAGGACTACCTTGATATGGCTGTAATTCCGTAAAAACCCGGCGAGATCATTGGCTTCTTCGCTTGCGGTTTTGATGGCACTGTCGAGACTTCCCTTTCGTTCACAGTGCTTCAGCACGTCCCACAGTGCAATCTGGTGTTGTTTGAGAAAGGCGATGCGCCGGGCATAGTCGATGTCGGCATCAAAGCCAATGAAGGCCCCCATGATTGGCCAGAATGCATTGCGCGGATGCGCATAATACTGTTGCTGGCGCAATGATTCGGCACCGGGCATTGAGCCCAGAATCAGCATGCGAGGGCATGACGGCACGACCGGCGGCAGGCCGGACAATTTCATGTTCTCGGGCACGCCAATCCGAAGGGCATTTCCGGTGCAATCATCGAAGACCGCTTCGGGATGCTCGCGCAGCGGGCATCGACGGAACAAAGTGGGGTCATGACGCACCCATTCAACGTGTCAGTGGGGGCCGGTCGATTCGGGTTGAAGCAGCGCGGTTCCAAGTTTTGCGGCGCCAAAACGCACCACATCCTCGACCGGCAGGCCACATTGCTGTTCCAGTGCCGCTATCGTTTCTCTGGCCTCTTGTTCATCAAGCAGGGAGGTATTCAGGGCGATCCCGACCGTGGTTGCTTTTGTCAGGGAACCGCAGGCGGTGGCCAGCGCCTCATTTAACGCGATGAACTCCCGCAATGGCGGTATTTTTATGTTCCCGGGTTTGCGCAAATGGGTCATGTTGGCGCAATGACACATGATCAGATGTGTGGCACAACTTCCGCGCATCAGCGCCAGTGTGGCACTGCTGCCCGGATGAAGGAGGGACCCCTGGCCTTCGATGAATACCATGTCATGCCCGGCTGCGTCCATCACCATCGATTCGACGGCGCCACAGGCGTGATCGACCTTGAAGGCATCAAGCGGAATGCCCTGACCCGTGATGGTCATGCCAATCTGACCGGTCGCCAGGAACTGGCTCCTGATTCCCTGTGCCCTGGTCCACCGAAAGACCTCCAGACCGGCCGTCATTTTCCCAATCGCCATGTCGGTACCGACCAGAAGAACGCGCTTGTTTGTCAGGCTCGCCGCCAGGCCACTGGCGATGGGTGGGGTGAAAAGAGGCTGCCTGATATCCCAAATCCACTGGTTGTCTGCCAGGGGATGGAATAGGGGATTCAATTGGTCGTGCAGGCCGTTGACGACAGACATGCCGTTTTCAATCGCGGTTGCCAGTGGCGTCAACCAGTCTTTCGGGATCTGTCCACCCGAGGGGGCGGTCCCCAGCACCAGGACTTCGGCACCCAGGGACAGTGCTTCTTCAATGGTGCCGACCACGGGGTAGGTGAAGGGTAAGTGACAGGCCTGGTCGACCGTTTTTCCGGCGTGGTGCGAATCAATCACACAGGCAATCGGATTATCGATATAGCGCATTACTCCATTGCCCATCTTTCCGTAATCACTGCCCAGGTTCTGTTCCATGTAGATGGCCAGGGTCTGACTCTTACTCAGCATCACTTCCCTCCACTATGACCGCACCGTGCCCCGGCTGTTCGTTGGGAACAATCATGCCATCAATCAGTTCTGCCCCCTTGCACGGATCCGGTGCCAGATTCAGATGTGAATCAAGATCGACCTGCTCCAGCAGTCCGGTGATGGATGCGGCGGCAGAAATCGATAGCGATGATTCCCCCATGCACCCGATCATGGTCGCGAGGTTGCAGACGCGTGCGACGGCGATGATTCTGAGTGCCTCTGTGATTCCCCCGCATTTCATGAGTTTGAGGTTCACGCCATCGACCGTGTCGGCCCATTTCCTGATGTCACCGGCAAATCGGCATGACTCATCGACATAAATGGGCAATGGCCGATTTTTATACAGAAAAGGCAGTTCGGACTCCTGGCCTTCCTTCAAGGGTTGTTCGACGTAATCAGCCCGTCTTTGTGCCAGCCACTTGAGCATATAGATCGCCTGGTCCGTATTCCAGCCTCCGTTTGCATCAACCCGCAGGTTGACATGATAGCGGCGGGTGCTTTCGACCACCTGACGGTACATTGCCTGATCGGCTTCGATGCCTTCCGGTGAGCCCAACTTGATCTTGAGCGACCGGATACCGGTGCCATCAAGGAGTAATGGGATCCGTTCCCTGACCACTTCCGGGGGATTGATTCCGATGGTGACGGAGGTCGGGGTCATCGGTTTGCTCAAGCCGAGTAATCGGTAAAGGGGCAGATTCGCCTTCTTTCCCAGCCAGTCCCACAAGGCGATATCCAGCGCAGCCTGCGCACAGGGGGCTAATCCCTGTTCCCGCCCCCGGTCATAGACCTGGTAAATCGACAGGCCGGCGATCGGTTGATCGAAAAAGCGCGTCAATGCGCGCTGGGCCAGTTGCGCCGATTCCGCGCCCTCTGTCTTGCCCGGAGAAAGTTCGCCCCACCCGGTGATGCCGTCTCGGGTCACCGAAACAAAAAGATTATCCGTGCCCGTACTCACTCCCCTGCTGATTGCGAGGGGGAAGCGCTTGTTCAGCCTGAGGATCTTGAAATCGATTTGCATCAGCGGGTTATCAGCAGGTCGTTTGCGCCTGTACCGATGTGACAGCAACCAGTTTGACAATGTCGTCAACACTGCAGCCCCGTGACAAATCATTAACCGGACGCGCCAGCCCCTGGAGCACCGGACCCACGGCTTCAACCCCACCGAGGCGTTGGGCGATCTTGTAGCCGATATTTGCCGATTGCAGGTCGGGAAAAATAAAGACATTGGCCGGCGCACGGACTGTCATGGACGGCGCCTTTCTTTTCAGCAGTTCAGGGAGTATGGCCGCATCAAACTGGACTTCAGGCATCAATTCGATATCGGGTCTGCGCTGCGACACGATATGTCCCGCTTCCTTGACTTTCTCGACCTTGGGGTGCTGCGCACTGCCTGCGGTGGAGAAGGACAACAACGCGACTTTCGGTGCCAGTCCCGCCAGGCTCCGGGCACTGTCGGCCGAGTTGATCGCGATAGTCGCCAGTTGTGCGGCATCGGGTTCGATCACCAGCGCACAATCGGCAAAAATGGCGGTACCCTGCAGCCCCTGGTGGGGCAGCGCATGTTGCATCAGGAAGAAGCTGGATACCAGGTCATTCTCCGGTTCCATGCCGATAATCTGCAATGCGATTCGAACCACGTCGGACGTCGTGTTGATGGCGCCTGCAACACAACCGTCCGCATCCCCCGATTTGACAACACAGGCTGAAAATGTCAGTGGCGAGCCGATCTGGCGGCAAGCGGTCTCTCTGGTCATGCCCTTGTGTTTCCGTGCGTCCAGCAAAATGTCGGTGTATTGCTCCAGCTTGTCATCCGCCAGCGGATCAACCACGATGACCGAGTCCAAGTCGATATGATGGGACCGCGCCCGCTTTTCTATTTGCGGCCGGGAACCCACCAGTATCGGTTCGGCCAACTGTTTTCGGGACAGGATCGAAGCGGCCTCGAGAATTCGGGGATCTTCCGATTCAGGCAAGAGGATTCTTTTCTTGTGGCGCGTTGCCTGCGCCAGAATGTGTTCCACAGAATTCATCAAGTCGGTTGTCTCATGCAGACCCCGTCGAGCACTCGCCGGTCACCGTCCCTGGGCACCGGATGGAGGGGATGGGCCGAAGTGGTGCTTGTCTCTGCTGTCGAATGTCATGAACGTTTTCCTGAAGATGACGGGACACTGCTGCAAGATGATGATCCAGAGACTGTGAATTATACCCAATTGGGCGAAAAGGGTGACGCTGTCGTCTTGAAAAGGCGGGGGAATGCCCGTGATGGGATGGCGGCCATGTCCTGTGAACCGCATCTCCTGTCAGCCCAGCCAGCCGGTTTGCCGTCCATGCCCAATGCAAAAAGCCGCATTCGGGACCAAATGCGGCTTTTAAAAGGGAGGAAAGCGGATCGGAAAATCAGACGTAATCCTTGTATTTCGGGAGGTGCCGAACGGGCTTGGACAAGGCATCTCTTCGGAAGGGATCACCGAGTTCCCGGGTACACATGATTTCGAGAACGGTGGTCTTTCCATCATTCATCTGCATGTCGACCGCCTTTCGAAGCGCCGGTCCGACTTCATCGATCCTGTCCACAGTGATCCCCTCGGCCCCCATGGACTTGCCAATCTCTGCAAAGCTGGGATTATCGAGTTCACCTGCGACGAATCGACGACCATAAAAATCAACCTGATTTTTCTTTTCGGCCCCCCACTGGCGATTGTGAAAGACAACACCCGTGACCGGGATGTTATGTCTGACACTGGTCATGATTTCAGTCATGCTCATTGTCCATGCCCCGTCTCCTGAGTAGGCAATGGCCGGCCGATGGGGTGCGGCGCATTTGGCGCCGATCATGGTCGGCAATGCATAACCGCAGTTACCGAAGCTCATCGGTGCAAGAAAGCTGCGTGGGGTTTCGAAGCGCAGATAACTGTTTGCAATGGCATTGATATTGCCGATATCGGTCGATACCATGACCTCGTCGGGCATCGCTTTTTCCAGTTCACGCAGCACCTGTCGTGGATGGAGCCAACGGCCTTCTTCGTCGCCCTGTTCCTTGATCATGTCGAGACTGTAATCATCCCTTTCGTGGATCCATTCGTCGAGTTCATTTTCCCATGCGGCCTTTTCCTCGGCAATGACCCTGGCCCGTTCGTCAAGATTGGCTTCGCAACGGAGTGTTTTCCCTTCCAGGCGAGCCAGGATGGCACGCGCTGCCGCGCCCGCATCACCACAGATACCGACGGAAATCTCTTTCACTAGCCCCAGCATTTTATGATCCGCATCGATTTGAATGATTTTGGCCGATTTTGGCCAGTAATCGAGACCATATTGGGGGAGTGTGCCGAAAGGACCGAGCCGAGAGCCCAGCGCAACAATCACATCGGCCTTGCTCATCAGGCTCATCGCCGCCTTGGAACCCTGATAGCCCAACGGGCCGGTCCAAAGCCGATGGCTGGCAGGGAACGAATCATTGTGCAGATAGCCGTTGGCGACCGGGGCACCGAGCCGTTCGGCCAGTGCGATGCAATCGGTGACCGCATCGGCCATCACGACACCGCCTCCGGACAGGATGACCGGGAATTGTGCCTGGGCCAGCAAAGCGGCGGCTTCATCCAGTGTTTTGTCTCCACCGGCCCCCCGGTCCAGTCTCATCGGCTGGGGGATCTCGACATCGATATCACCGTAAAAATAATCCCGGGGGATATTGATCTGGGTCGGACCGATTTCCGACATGGCGCGATCAAAGCAGCGACCCGTGAATTCCGCCATCCGTTTCGGATTGTTGACATGGCCCTGATATTTGACGAACTCCTGGAACATCGGCAGCTGGTTGGCCTCCTGGAACCCGCCCAGTCCCATTCCCATCGTCCCGGTTTCCGGGGTCACGATCACCACGGGAGAGTGTGCCCAATAGGCGGCAGCGATCGCAGTGACACAGTTGGAGATGCCCGGTCCGTTTTGACCGATACAGACGCCGTGACGCCCGCTCACCCGGGCATACCCGTCGGCCATGTGGGCTGCCCCCTGCTCATGGACGACCGGAATCAGGCGAATTCCGGCCGGCGCGAAAATGTCCATGGCGTCCATAAAGGCCGATCCCATGATGCCAAAAATTTCGGTCACATTATTCGCGACGAGCGTTTCGACAAAGGCTTCACTCGGCGTCATTCTGGTCATATTGGTTCCTCTGAAACTATAAGATGATTAACTTGAACCCTGATCACCCAAGATCAAGGACAGGGTGGATACCGCTCAAGTGGTGGAGTATACAACACCTGTACGGAACGGCTGCTTTTTAACAATTCAGGGCAACGACCGGGTCGAAATACTCATACCCAAGGTCATCGGCGACTTCCCGGCAGGTGATTTTACCGGCATGTACATTCAATCCATTTCGCAAGTGTGGGTCGTCCAGCAGCGCTTGTTTCGGTCCCTTGTCGACCAGTTGAATGGCAAAGGGCAGGGTGACATTGTTCAAGGCATGCGTCGATGTCCGCGGGACGCCCCCCGGCATGTTTGCAACACAGTAGTGTACGACACCATCCACCAGATAAGTCGGATCGGCATGGGTTGTTGCCTTTGAGGTTTCACAGCACCCGCCTTGATCGATGGCGACATCGACGACAACGGCTCCGGGCCGCATTTGCCGGACCATGTCAGTGGTAATCAATTTGGGCGCTTCGGCCCCGGGAACCAGGACGCCTCCAATCACCAGATCTGCCTCCAGGACATGTCTTTCCAGTGCATCCGCGGTTGAAAACACCGAATTGGTGGTTCGCCCAAACTGTGCCCAGTGTTTTTCCAGTGCATTGGCATTATTGTCAAGCACCCACACATCGGCGCCCATCCCGACGGCGACATGCGCCGCATGGGTACCGACCATGCCGGCACCGAGAATTACCACCTTGGCCGGGTCGACGCCCGGAACCCCCCCGAGCAGCATACCCAGCCCACCGTGGGGCTGCTCCAGGCAATAGGCACCTGCCTGGATCGACATGCGTCCGGCGACCTTCGACATCGGCGCCAGCAACGGGAGCCCGCCGAGTGGCGAGGTGACCGTCTCGTAGGCGATACAGGTTGCCCCGCTTTCAACGAGATCCCTGGTCTGTTCGGGATCGGGGGCAAGATGCAAGAAAGTGTACAGCAGTTGTCCTTCGCGAAGCAGGGCTCTTTCGCTACGTTGAGGCTCCTTCACCTTGACGATCATGTCGGCGGTGGCAAAGATTTCCTCGGCGGTATCCACGACGATGGCCCCGGCAGTCGCATATTCGGCATCGGAGGCCCCGATACCGGCGCCGGCATTCGTTTCGACCAGAACGCCATGGCCCTGTTTGGCGATTTCACGGACACTGGCAGGCGAAAGGCCGACCCGATACTCATGATTCTTTATTTCTTTTGGTACACCGACTCGCATTGATCTTCTCCACTTCGTGATCTGGATTGCAGAAAGTACGGACAACGCGCTATTCCGTTCGGAACAGTCGCTGAAACGAAAAATATTGACTCACCGTGATGAACACTAGTACCAGAGCCCCCTGTTAGGCAGAGCCAGTTTATCAGAGCCGGAAAAAGCGGCGCCGCTTTCATCTGATTTCGGCCTTGTAACTGAAGCGGTCAGCCCGGCCACGGGTGACCCTGAATTCGATGATCCGGTTGTTGCTTGCATAGGTCGTTCGAAGCAATACGACCAGCGGATCGCCGGTATTGATCTGCAGCGCCTCGGCGGTTGCCTTGTCTGCAATGTCCGCAGTCAGTGTTTCTTCAGCGCGGACGACATGGACACCGAATTTTTCCTCAATCATCGCATAAAGCAGATCGGGTATGTGCAGGTCATCGTCCTGGAGACCCTCAACGACATCCCGGACCCACCAGCACTTTTCGAGCAGGACCGGTTGTTGTGTGTCGACATAGCCGATGCGTTCAATATAAACCAGCGGCGTGCCTGTTTTGACCTTCAGATGCTGACAGATATCGGCCGGGCCGTCGACCAATGCCCGGTACGGTGTTTCCTTGTATATCCGGGTGAAGGCTCCCGAGGCTGTGCCATAGCTGAAAAAACGAAACAGACTGTTGTTGAAGTCAACCCGGGAAACATAGGTTCCCTTGCCCTGATGTCTAAACAGCCGTTTTTCCTTTTCGAGAAGATCAATGGCTTTGCGAACCGTTCCAACACTCACCTTGAGTTTTTTGGAAAGTTGTGCTTCCGACGGGATGAGATCTCCCGGGACCAGGGCGGCATCATCTATCTGTGCCTGAATGTGGTCCTTGACTACCTGGTAAAGTGGTTTGTGTCGGGTCATGGGAAGCGCCTTGGCCACGATCGGATTCCAGTCTTGTCTTGATTTGAATCCGATGATGCGACCGCTGTTGCCGTGTTTTGAGTCTCAGTGTCCGGATTTTATAATAAAGTGCATCCCGCTGCCGATATCAGGCACCTGACACTGGGGTCCGTTGTCCAGCCGGTATCGGTTGTGTCGTGTGCCATCGTTCAGAGGGCTGATCGCTGTCATGAATCGTGAATCCATGTCGAGCCGCAAAACATCGCAGCCATCGCGTTCTCCTTGTGTCTGCCGGCAGTGAAACGGGCAGAACGGCATCGGGTTGGCTTGCGGGCACCACGAAACAGGCCGGATCATGGACAGTTCTGTTCATAGGCATCCACCATATCGCATCTCGTCGAGTGGAGTGCGGTGCATCGGTGCGGTCTCTCCGGGGAGATCTTGTGGCTCTCATCCGGTCTTTCGGAATCCCCGGTGTTGACATTTTTCCAACCGTTTGCACCGGGCGACCGTGTCGATTGATCGCTATTGACTTGCTAACGGGGAAATTTGTAAGATCATCTTGCTCGAGTTGGCAGACGATGGACTTCACTCAGGGGTGTTCGATGCAGTCTTGTCTTGTGATACGGAGAGGAACATGCCGAAAGGTGCGCACCATGGTCCTGACTGAAAGGAACTGAAAATTGGTTAACCGGAAGCCCGGCTTGCAACTGTTTTTTTTCGATTCCGGTCTGTCACGATTCACGGTCCGCCCTGGACTCCCTTCAGGTTGGGTGGAAGGGTGGGCATGATGGTGACTCAACCTTATTGACTATCTGATGTGATGGATGCATTTGATCTTTGGAAGTTACGTAATGCATTCGGTACTTTCATGACAGGGGTGACGGTCGTGACGACCCGTGAGCCGACGGGTATCCCCCGTGGTTTTACCGCGAACTCCTTTACATCCGTATCCCTCGATCCCCCTCTGTTGCTGATTTGTATTGACAAGGCGTCTGAAAGTATTGGCGTGTTTACGCAGTCGGACGGGTTTGCGGTCAATATTCTCGCTGCCGACCAGATCCATGTTTCCGGCCTCTTCGCCTCGAAGCGGATCGATAAATATGACCGGGTCAACTGGTATGACAGCCAGGGTGGATTCCCACTCCTTGAGGGTGTCTGCGCCTGGTTCGACTGTCAGCGCAAGCAAGTGATCAATGCCGGCGATCACGTCATTTTGCTGGGGGCGATCAAGGATTTTGGTTATAACGAGCGTAATGGTCTGGGCTATGTGCGAGGGGGATATATGAATCTTGGACTGGAACAGTCGGCGGTGGAAGCCGCGGAGAGCAGTTCAGATGTGGTCGTCGGTGCGATCGTGGAGTACGAAGGGAAGATTTTATTGCTGGAAGAAGCGATAACCGGCACGGCATACCTCCCCGCCAGCGGACTGTATGAGGCACCCGGTTCGATCAGGAAATTGCAAAATCAGCTGAATGATCTGGGTATCGGTATTTCAATTACCTCGTTATATGCCGTCTTTGAAAACGAACAAACGCACCAGCAATCGATATATTACCGGGCAAAAGCCGAATCAGACAGGATCGAGGAGGTGTTTTATCCACTGGAGGCCATACCCTGGGAACGGCTTGGTTCAGAACCGATCAGAACCATGCTGAAACGGTATCATGCGGAATCCAGGACGCAACGTTTCGGTATTTATTTCGGCAGTGACCGCGATGGCGATGTGACGGCATTGCTGGAATAATGGGCAACCAGATATCTCCCCTTGCGCCCGGGCAGACCCAAACCATGCCCGCTGTTCTGAAAGAGTGTCGGTATTGCCCGGGCGGACGGCCGGACTGTCTGGTGCCGCTTGGTGCGAACAGCATGAAAGGGAGCGGCTGAATGGATAGGCAGTGTCATGAGGGGACCTGTTTCCGGTTGATCGGCGACACGGACAACAGACCCTTGCTGGTGTTGATCCACGGTGTCGGGCTCAATCAGGACATGTGGTTGCCCTGGATCGACAGCCTGCGCCAGGATTACCGTATCCTGACGTATGATTTTTGGGGGCATGGCGAGAGTGACAATCCCCCGGGTGACCGGAAAATTGCCGATTTTGTTTGCCAGTTGCAAACATTGATGCGGCATCTCGGCGTGAGTCGTTTTGCCCTTGCCGGCTATTCGATGGGGGCATTGATCAGTCAGGCATTCGCCTCCCGTCACGAAACGGTGTTAAGCCATTTGATCCTGCTGCACAGCGTCTACCAGCGGACTGAAGCACAATGCGCCGGGGTCAGGGAACGCTATCGCATGACGCGGGAGCAAGGTCCGATGGCCACCGTCGAATTGGCCATTGAAAGATGGTTTTCCGCTTCATATCGACAGCACAATCCCGATAAAATGGAGCAGATAAGAACGATTTTCCGAGGTCATGCCGATGACGGTTATCTCAAGGCCTATCGATTATTTGCATTTGCAGAGAACGAGATGCAACACTATCCGGTCCATCATGTATCGTGTCCGGCGCTGGTGATGACCGGATCGGACGATGCAGGTTCACTGCCTCGAATGTCCATGGCTTTGGGTCGGGATCTGCCTGCAGCCCAGGTGATCATCAATCAAGGGCATCGCCATGGCGCCCCTTATGAGTTTGCATCGACGATGGCACAGCAACTCAAGGCATTCTTAAATACCCATTAAACCGAGGACATAATGAAAAAGTACCGGCAGTATATCAATGGCGAGTGGTGTGATGCATCCGGCGGCGAGGTCATCACGACGATCAACCCCTCCAATGAGCAGGCATGGGCCGAAGTGCCCTGTGCCTCCGAGGAGGATGTGAACCGCGCCGTGGCCGCCGCAAAGCGGGCGCTTTATGATGGCCCCTGGGCGACGATGACGGCCACCCAACGCGGCAGGCTGTTAAGAAAATTGGGAGATCTGGTCGGTGAACACGCCCACCATCTGGGGAGCATCGAGACCACGGACAGCGGCAAGCTTGCCAAGGAAACCCGTGCACAGACCGGTTATGTTTCCGACTATTATTATTACTTTGCGGGGCTCGCGGACAAGGTTGAAGGCGCGACGTTGCCGATTGACAAGCCGGATATGCATGTCTTCACGACACGTGAACCGATCGGTGTGGTGGCTGCAGTGGTCCCCTGGAATGCCCAGATGTTCCTGACGGCCACGAAATTGGGACCGGCGTTGGCCGCAGGCAATACCGTGGTTCTGAAAGCATCGGAAGATGCGCCGGCACCGATGTTCGAATTTGCCTCGCTGGTCCATGATGCCGGTTTCCCGCCCGGCGTCATCAATGTGATCACCGGATATGGCGAGCCGTGCGGGCGGGCGCTGACATCGCATCGTGATGTGGCCCGGGTGGCCTTTACCGGCGGTCCTGAAACGGCCTCTCGGGTCATTGCCAATACCCGTCACAACTATGCGCATGTTTCGCTTGAGTTGGGGGGCAAGTCGCCCATTGTCGTTTTTGACGATGCCGATATCGAGGGGGCGGTGAACGGGATCATTGCGGGCAATTTCGGGGCATCGGGACAAAGCTGTGTCGCCGGGTCACGGGTCCTTATCCAAGCGGGCATACACGATCGGATTATGGATTGCCTGGTTGAACGGGCCGGGCAGATCCGCATTGGCGACCCGCTTGACGATGAGACCCAAATGGGGCCATTGGCGACGCCCAACCAGATCAAGCGGGTCGTTTCCGCGGTCGCGAAATCGCAGGAACAGGGGGCCGAAGTCCACCATGGGGGACGGCGTCCGATGCAGTTTGAAAAGGGGTATTACTACGAGCCGACCATCCTGAGTTGCCCGCATCAGGCGATCGAGACGGTCGAAAACGAGATGTTCGGGCCGATTCTCAGCGCGTTGAAGTTTGAAGATGAAGACGAAGCGATCGCGATTGCCAACAACACCCGCTTTGGACTCGGGGCCGGCCTGTTTACCGAGAATCTGGCCCGGGCACACAGAGTGAGTTCGAAAATACGGGCAGGGATTGTCTGGGTCAACACCTATCGGGCGATTTCCCCGATTGCGCCATTTGGTGGTTTTGGGCACAGCGGGTATGGCCGGGAAGCCGGAATGGAGGCGCTGCTTGACTATACCCGGACAAAAACCACCTGGATCAATATCTCGAGTGAGCCGATGGCCAATCCGTTCATCATGCGATAGCTCGTCCGTTTCAGGTGCCCGGTTACCGCCCGGGTCATGGTGCGCAGGCGGACTATGTCACGCGCATCCCCGGTTGTGCGCCCTCGTCGGGGTTCAACAGAAAAATCTCCTTGCCGCCGGGGCCTGCGGCCAGAACCATCCCTTCGGAGAGGCCGAAACGCATCTTTCGCGGGGCCAGGTTTGCGACCATGACCGTATTGCGGCCTTCGAGTTGTTCGGGCCGGTAGGCGGATTTGATGCCGGCAAACACATTCCTTGTCTCGCCGCCCAGATCCAGGGTGAGTTGGAGCAGCTTGTCGGCTCCTTCAACCGCCTGTGCCTTGAGGATTGTTGCCACCCGCAAGTCGAGCTTGGCGAAGTCATCGAAGCTGACCTCGCTGGAAATCGGGTCGTCGATCAAGGGCCCCGTCGCCGGAGGCCGGTGCTGTTGCTGCCGGGTCTCCTTGATCATCGCTTCGATTTGGGCGGTATCGATGCGTGTCAGCAGCGGTTTGAACCGTTCGATCGAATGATCAACCAGTGGTGATGGATGATCACTCCATTGCAAGGGCGGTATGTTCAAAAACTGTTCCGTTTTTTCCGCAGTGACCGGCAAGACGGGCTTGAGATAGAGCATGAGCAGGCGGAACAGATTGAGACCCTGTGTGCAGATTGCCTGAACGTCATTGAGGTGTGCCGGCTGTTTGATCAGAACCCACGGCTGTGCGGTGTCGATATATTGGTTCGCCCGGTCCGCCAGGGCCATGACACGACGAATGGCCTTGGCGTATCGCCTGTTTTCGTAATCCTCGGCGATACGGGTGCCCTGGGCGGCAAATTCATCGAACATCATCGGGTCCGGCAGGGCCGTTGACAGCTTGCCATCAAAGCGTTTGGTGATAAATCCCGCACAGCGGCTGGCGATATTGACCAGTTTTCCGACCAGGTCGGCATTGACCCGTGATTTGAAATCATCCAGATTCAAATCAATATCGTCAATCGAATGATCGAGTTTCCCGGCGAAATAATAGCGCAGGTATTCCGGATTGAGGTGATTCATGTAGGTACTGGCCATGATGAATGTCCCCCGCGATTTCGACATTTTCTGGCCGTTGACGGTTAAAAAGCCGTGCGCCCAAACGGCTGTCGGTGTTCTGAAATCGGCCCCGTGGAGCTGTGCCGGCCAAAACAGGGTATGGAATCGGGCGATATCCTTGCCGATAAAGTGATAGAGCTCACAGGAGCTGTCGGGACGAAAATATTCCTCAAAATCGATGTTTTTTCGATTGCACAGATTCTGGAAACTGGCGAGATAGCCGATCGGAGCATCCATCCAGACATAGAAATACTTGTCCGGCTCACCCGGAATTTCGAATCCCCAATAGGGTGCATTTCTGGAAATGTCCCACTCGAACAGCTCTTCGCCGATCAGTTCTCTTTGCTTGTTGGCGATTTCAGTCTGGGTATGTCCCTGATCAAACCACTCGGAAAGAAAAGAGCGGAAATCACCCAGCTTGAAGAACAGCTGTTCGGACTCCCGCTGCACTGGGGTGGCACCGGACACCACGGATACCGGGTTGATCAGATCGGTTGGTGTATAGGTGGTCCCGCAGACCTCGCAGTTGTCTCCGTATTGCTCTTCAGCATGGCATTTCGGACACGTTCCCTTGACGAATCGGTCCGGCAGAAACATGGCTTTTTCCGGATCATACAGTTGCTGGATCGTCCGACGGTTGATGTGCCCTTTTTGATTCAGACGATTGTAAATGAGTTCGGCAAAATAGCGGTTTTCAGGTGAATGTGTTGTGTAATAGTTATCGAACGAAATCAGGAAGTCGGCGAAATCCCGTCTATGCTCTTCCCCTATGCGATCGATCAGCTGCTGCGGGGTAATCCCTTCGGCCTGCGCTTTGAGCATGATCGGGGTTCCGTGTGCATCATCCGCGCAAACCTGATAACACTCGTGCCCCCTCATGCGCTGGAAGCGTGCCCAGATATCGGTCTGGATATGTTCCACCAGATGCCCCAGATGGATGGCGCCATTGGCATAGGGTAGCGCGCTGGTGACCAGAATTTTTCGATGGGATATAGACATAAAGTGATTGAAAGGTACGTTTGGATGCTTTGCAGTCGCGGTGGAGATTATAACGTGATCGCACGTATCTCTGAACTATTGTGATGGGGGCAAGTTTCGCCTTGCCAACTTGAGTCGTGTATTGATAATCGAGCTTCAGGTGAGGGCGGTGATAGTCCAATCAGCGCTATGCATGATTCAATATGTCGTTGCAATTAATTATCTTGTCCGAATAGGGATGTCATAATCGTGGAGATATTGATCCAATTTCTCTGTCGGTGTGGATGATTTGTTTGAATTTGGTGTTCGGTTGGCAATGACGAAACCAACGGTTGTTAAGGTGGACATGGCTTATGAGGTGTCAGATATCGGTGGACAGTGTCAGATGCCCGGGCGCTAAATGTTAGCCTGCCGCGACCTTTCCGGCTTGATATAGCCACCCAGGCATTGGGCGTTCCAATTTCCACAGTATTTTCATGGGTCTTTCCGATGTATGACTTTGATAGTGGGCACGACCGAGGCAGTGGTATGGAAGGGTCTCACCCCTGCCATCCTTCTTTCTTTCACGTACGAACAGGACAACATTCGTTTGCTGCGTCAATTGTTCGATATATCGGCGACCTGTGGGGGTGTTGGGCGAGGTGGTATTTTGCGACTCCCAGTGAAACAATGTCGGCGAGATCGGGTAATCGGCGTAGCGGGTAGTCGGCGAGAAGTCTTTTTCAGACTTCTCCAGTGTGACAAATAGAATATCCGTCCGTGTCACTTCGTTCCACAAAACGCCGGTCTGTGGCAAGATCAGCGCGTTATGCCTGTCAGTGTGCTGATATGCGGCCACGATCTCTCCAAGGGTATAAGTAGCATGGCTTGACAGGGGGATATCACCAGTAGGATCAAGGGGGCGGGAGATCGTGCGAATTCGATCGTTGAGAATATCCAGGAGATCGATGATCTCACGATGTGCTGCTGATTTGCGCACCTGATCGAAGGTTTTGACGATTTCATCGAGAGATTGCCGACGGTCACCTAAGATGGAAAACAACATATGAGCCAGTCGTTGCTTACGGCTTTGGTATTGGAAAATCTGTTCGAAATGGTCTGCTTCTAAGATCTCTCGCCACACCATAAGCCTTTCACGATCGTCCACATGGATCAATCGGCCAATGGCGCGCTGGATCGAATGATCGATAGAGGAAAGGTTGAGACCCTGTTTAAAGCCAGCACGCCGGCGAAGCTCAGTGAAGCAGTGTCCTTTCCCGGGTCGTGCATAGACATCGTCAAGTTCTGTGCCGGCATGCTTCAGAAAACCATCAAGCCGTGTTTCAGGGCCAAGAGTACGCAAGTCGTCGACAAGTCGTGTCCGGGCATTGTATACGGCTGCCTTCAGGTTGCGCAGTACTGACTCTTTTGCAATTCGGTCCAATTTGAGTGCACAGCCCGGTGGTAAAAACGGAAAGTCCTTCTCAATGGCGTACCGAATCTGATGGCGGGTTCCCCCTATCAGGGCACGATAGCGCACGTCGTAGCGATACTCGGACCGCACATGGCCTACGAAATCCAGAACGGTGAGGACTCGTTTCCCTTCGGCCCACCGCAGTCCTCGGCCCAGTTGCTGGAGAAAGACCGTGGCACTTTCGGTTGGTCGAAGCATGAGTATGGTGTCGACTTCGGGTAAGTCGATACCCTCGTTGAAAAGATCAACCGCGAATATGGCGCGCAGTTTTCCTTGGCGTAACCTGGTAAGCGTATTGCGACGATGATTGTATGGAGTACTGGCATCAAGCGCCTCTGCCGGGTAGCCGAAGAAATTGAACTGATCTGCCATAAAACGGGCATGCTTGATACCTGCACAGAATCCTAGAGCTCGCATCCGATGTGGATTTGTCACGAATTCCTCGACAGCTTGGCGAATTCGAACAGATCGGGCATGATCGCCCGTGAGCACTTTATCAAGTTCGCGCGGGACATAATTACCGCGCTCGAAACGTACCGTCGAAAAATCTGTTGTATCGTTTATTCCAAAATAGTGAAACGGACAGAGTAGTCCTTGATCGAGAGCATCCCAAAGTCGGGACTCAGATGCGATACGACCATCGAACCATTCGAGCACAGACTTGCCGTCAGCACGTTCCGGTGTAGCAGTCAGTCCGAGGAGAATTTCAGGCTTCAAACGCGACAGTAATCGTTCATAGCTAGCCGCAGCCGCGTGATGAAACTCGTCGATGATGACTATATC
>LXNI01001444.1_pt1 | contig 20643 bp, 14 predicted proteins | sample 809091 | NCBI WGS metagenome assembly LXNI01 (sample SAMN04870527, study PRJNA318959) | sponge metagenome | biome: 01000161; feature: marine sponge reef; material: water | host: Sarcotragus foetidus | place: Greece: Milos, Mediterranean Sea | collected 2013-05-29 | depth 5-7 m | reverse complement strand
CTGGCGCAGTGCGATTGGTGAGCGAGGCGGATGCCGCGCTCGGCGGCCTCGTCAGCCGACTTCTGCGCAAATTCGATGTCCTCGTCCTTCTTCATGCAGACCCGGATGAGGTCGGAGCCGAGAGCGTCCGCGAGGTCAAGGTACGGCGTGATGTTGCGCAGCAACATCGGACCCTCCTCGTTGTTGCTCGGCACGGCGAAATCGCCCGTGACCATCGACACCTTCAGCCCGGCCGCGTCGATCTTCTCGCGAGCTTCGGCAACCAACTCGGGCGGGCTGTGCGTCCCAAGCTGCGAGGCTCTCATGCAGAGCGCCTCGTAGCCAAACTCGCTCGCCATGGCGATCAGTTCGTCGATCGTCATCTCCGAGTTGCGCTTGTCCGAAAAGGACTCCGCGACTCGCACGGACAACGAGAGCTTCATAGGCGCCTCGGCAATTGCGGAATCGGCTAATGGATCTCCGGACTCCGGCTGAGAGCAGCCATAGACCGAGAGGCCCGCGGCGGCCGCGAGGAATGATCGCCTGGATCCGTGTTTCATCTGTGCTCCCCTCCGGTTCCGTTCATAGTGTCGCACTTCGAATCGGTGCAGCACTCAGAATCGACGGCAGGCTCGAGGAATATCTGCTGCGAATCAAAAGCTGGCCTGTTCGCCGCGGCCAGTGCTAGGCGAGAGGTCAGAGGCGCGGGACCCACCGATTGGCAAAGCTGATGCAGGAGACAGGAGAGCTCTGCGTGCTCGCTGGCGGATCTCGATCCTAGGTCGGGCGTTAGGCTAGCGTAACGTTAGCGAGGCACGATACCGCATGATTAAAATGTTCTATTCTGCGTATGCGCGACTCTGCAGGGTTTCAAAACTCGGCTTCGCACGGTCTCCGGTGTCTGCGGAGATCTCAGCGGAGTTGATTCCAGCGGCCCGGCTAGGTGGGCGAGCCTGAGCGCTAAGCCGACGGCGCACGTACACAAGGGTCAGGATGAAGGCGAGCCTGCCAGCGAGGCATTCGGATCCAGAGCTAGGTGCGGCTCTACGCAGAGCGAGCGTAAATCCAAAGCACAGACTGCCGGAGGGGCTTCCGGCTTGCATTGCAGATAGCAAGAGCGGCCTGAAGGTATTGCAGGATTTGTTCGGCTTGGCCAACCGAAGAGCGTGGCAATCGATCTTGCACGCCGAGACAGTGAAGCACCATATCGAGGGGCAGAACCTGAGGCTTCGGGGACTCACCACATCTCAGAAGCTCGCGCGCAGGATTCTTGCCTTCTATGGCAATCCAGACGCCCGGTTCGAGGGCTGGGATCTTTACTGCGGGCTTGGTCTGGGTCTGCCCGACTACGACCCCGTCGTCGTACCGTCGCTTGAGTATTCGGCACTGCAGCGCTACGACCCGGAATTCTATGCCCGGGAATTCGACTTTGCTGTTGCTGAGCGGGCGCTCGCTGACATCGTTGGGTTCCGGCACTCACGGCTTCCCGGCTTCATCGAAGAGCCAGCGCTAGCGGTTTGGCCAGATCTTCGGAATGACCTGCTGCGCTGGGACGAGATTCCTGCCGACCTCCAGGAAACAGTCGTGCTTGCCACCTTCGCAGTGGCCAGTGTTATTGACGATGTGAGGGTCCTTCGATGGGCCTCAGCTCGATCCGTGCGACTGGCCGAGGAGTTTGCGTTCGCAGTTCAGGAATCTCAGGAACTGGCATCAGAGCGGGCTGGCTCCAGCGCGACCGAGGTCTCGGAACCAATGCCCGGCCCAGCCCGTGTGCTGGAGGGATGGAATCGCTCGTGCGACCTGATCACTGAAATCGCCTCGGATCTCAAGTCCAACTCTCCGAATCTCCAGCGTCTGGACGATCTGGTCGAACCCGTGAAGCAGCTTGAAGCTTTGCGATCAGAGATGACCGCCGCCATCGACCTCCGAAAGCGCCAGGCCTTGGCTCGCCGCGTTGCCGAAACCCTGACCGCCTGTGCGAAAGAGTTTGATGCGCCGTGGCTGGATGGGGTCCAAAGCCAGGTGTGTGCGCTGTGGCAGATCGCGTGGTGTCTTCCGCCGGCCACTCCTGGGGATGGGCTCGAGAGAGATCTTGATCGCCTGCGAGACTATCTGACCCGAGAACTTCGCCAGTGGCGGGAATTTGAGAACGCCAAGGAGGGTCACCGAGCGGAACTCGTCGACCTGCAGCTGTCGGCCGCTTCAGATCTTGAGTCTCAGCTGTCGGCCGAAGCACGCGAGCAGGACCTGCAGGAACGCATGTTGGAAGCTGCCCGGCAAGCGACCAGTTGCAAACGGCGCATTGTGGCGGCCATCGCTCCGGAAGGCCACGATTTCGACACAGCGAAGGACTATCGGGCAGAACTGGAAGAGGCCCTCGCTACTGCGCCTGTAGGGGAGGCGGGCGTCAGTTCTGACGGCACCGAGGCCGCCTCCTCTGATGATCGGTCCCCGAGCGGGCCGGGCCCGGACCCGCCTTCCAGTCCAAGCGGCGGAATGCAGGTCGGCGGAGATGCCTCGCCAAGCGAGGACAGGGCCGAGACGGCCAAGAGCGACGTCAGTCGCAAGGCTCCAGCGAAGGGCGCTGCAGCTAAGCGCCGCACCGCTAAGAAGGGTGCTCGCGGTGCCGACCCGGAATCCGCCCGAAGCCGCAGCGGTGCAAGTGAGCGTGAACGGTTCTGGGACGGTTCCTGGGAAGAGTGGCTCGAATGCATTGGTAACCCGAGCCATACCGACAGCGTGAGGCCTTGGAATTCCGAAGACGTGCCGGCCTGCCCGGTGGCGAGCCCCTTCGCTGATCCCGTTAGCTTCGCGGAATCGCTAAGTTGGAAGCTCAAGTCTGGCGTCCTTGAACCTCCCCGCGAAACGTTGCTGGCGCTCGTGGAGTTCTTGAACTCGGACCCGCAGAAGGGGCGCAAGGAGTGGAACGAGATATATCGGGAGGTCCTGAGCTATTGCGTGCGAGACGACTTGGACGCCAAGGACTCCCAAGCGATCGCGTTCGCGCTGGTTAAGTTGAGCCTGAAGACGGGCCCCGACCTCCACGAGTACAAGCAGTTGGTTGATGCAGCGGATCGTTTGACCGCACAGACCTCAGATTTCGAAGACGTGAAATGGGCATTAGAGCTATCCAATCCGTTTCTGTTGAACCGTTGTCCGGATCCGGGCTATCTGGCGGTGTACATGGAGAACATCTGCCAGTATGTGTCGATGTCCGGGTATCACCTCGCGTCGAAGTATCAGACAATGCAGGGCGAAATCCAGAAATTCCTCGGGTCGGTGAAGGATGACGCAGCAGGAGCATCCCCGGCTGTCGGAGCGGTCCAAGACTGTCAGCGGCTCTCAAGATATCTCAAGGGGAAGAGTGTCGTGATTTACACGCTGCAGCTGTCAGCAGCGCGGACCGCGCGGGACAGGATTCGAGCTATCGAACCAAGCGCTGAAATCAGATTGCTGCACAACAAGGTGTGGTCCGACAGCCTGCAAGATCCGATTCGCAACGCGGACCTTTGCGTCATGGTCAAGAGTGCCGCGACACATGCCGTCACCGAAATGATCTCGCGGATCCGGCGCAATGTCGGCAAAGAGGTGATCGTCCCATCTTGGAAGGGCGTTCACAGCCTGATCCGGGAGATCGAGACCGCCGCCGGACTGGGTGAAGGTTCAGCCTTGTCCTCGGGGATCCACGGCGCTGGCGGGGTGGCATGAGCGGGCGACGGGGATCCCGCCGTGAACGGCGCGGAATTTCCACGCCAACCCGCTAGCCGAGCAATCGCCCGGTCGCGTACATCTACAGGTTTGCTTCCGTCAACAGCAAACTGCAGGAACGGCTCCTCAAGGACGCCGAGACGAGTCTGAACGGCGGGAAGGGCCGCTCGTTCAATCTAATGGACCACAGACTTGCCCGGCGATCCCACTCGGCAAGAAGAGATCCGTTTGGATCCGCAGCCCGAGCGCCCTGACTACCTCAGCAACTCGCGCCAAACTCGCGGACTGGTAGTCGCTCGCTTCATAGCGCTGAACCTGCTGCTCCTTGATGCCCAGCTTCGCAGCCAACTCCTGCTGGCTAAGGCCCGCGGCAATCCGCCCTTGCACTAAAGCACGCGGTAGGTCGTCAAACGAGTCCAACGTCAGGACTTGCCGCTTACCCGACTTCAGGGACTGATATTCTTCTAGCTCGACCTCCAAATCTCCCAGCTGACTCTTCAGGGCATCGATTTCTGCTTTCTTCAGCACGGGATGCACGCCAAGAGTATCCGAGGCTGACACGAGTTCGGCAATCGCGTGCTCAAACTTCTCGGCCTGAACTCGAGTAATCCGATACTGTCGTTCGTTCTTAATCACGGCTGCCACCTTCGGAGATCCATGGCAGTGATGCCCTTGGGATCTCCCGTCTGTTTGTCGATCTGGAAGAATTCGAGGAACGTTCTAGCGCTCTGTCCATTCGGCAGTTGTGCTGCAGGCAGTTCGCCTCCGAGGCGAGGCTTTTGCGTTGCCCGTCCACTTGAGAAGTTGAGAAGAGCCGGATCCAATCGCTCTACGTCCACATCAATCACATCCCAGCAAGCGTCGAAGTCTCCCGGCCTATCCTTCGACGTCACAAAACTCCCATCGAGATAGACTGACTGGCACCCCACCCGTGAAGCGCATCAAGGGCCTTCTGCAAGCCGGACAGCAATCTCTGCCGATGGGGCGTACGGCCAAAGTGACTCGCCAGGTCCGTCCAATCGGCCCAGTAGGTTCCCACTGGAAGATTGCCGCAGCTATCGAAGCATAGCTGCCCATAGACACAACTATAATGTTGTGTTAGGTGTAGTGTCAAATCTATTTGACGCCGTCTCTGACGCCATCGCGATCTCCAGTCGTCGGCCGATCACGACGCTAGAATCGCCGCCTAGTTCCGATCAACGGATCTGCAGGGGAAATGCGGCTTCCTCTTCCCGATCATTGCCGTCATTATCGCCGTGGTGCGCAAGCCTTCGGTGGACGCGACCGCATTGGCGAAGAACGGCGACAAGGACACGGAGACCGTCTTCTGCGCCTACTATGTCGCCGTGCTCAAGAAGCGGCAGGTCAGCTCCGCCTTCACGGGTGCGGCTGTCTGGTTGCTGATTCTATTAGTGCTGGTAGCGATCGCGGTCGGCTGAGACAGTCGAGTCCGGAGCGTATTGACTGCGCTCCGGCTAGCGCCTAGGCTGTATCAACCGTTCCGAAGTGCCAGCAGCGCGTCCCGCAGGACGACCCTAAGAACGGACAGGACGCCATCTCGGTCGATCCCGAAATCGACCGCGCAGCGGGCGACCTGTCGCTGCCACGTGTCGTCGAGCTTGTTTCGGACGTACGCATCACAGTACTCGTCGATCTCGAACGCCTCCATGGCACCGACGTCGTCAAACAGCGATCGCGCCAAAGAGAGCGCCCAATCCCTAGCCTTTGTTGCCGGTGCTGTGTTGGCGGGCAGGGAATGGCTTGGGATAGAAGGCTGAACGATCGAGGGGGTCTCGGGGAAAGCGCTGCAACACTCGATTGTCACCACTACGGCCAGGGTCTTGCGGGCTATAATCGGGCCACAGCAGGCGGGGCAATGACGGACGTTCGCGAGGCAGTCCACGAAGAGATTGATCGTATGTGCAAGGACGAACTCCTTGGCTTTGTTGAATTCTTGGCCACTTACCCAACACCGGATGCCGCCGCACGGCGAGCGGCGTCAATCGCTTGCAAAGTGGATGTCGATCAACGGGACGAGCCGAAAGACAAGGCTAGTGGTCACGAATGAGGTAGGACGCACGGAATGGCGGCCTCTCGTCGAATCGGCATTGCTAGCCTACTCTCTGGTGTGACCGCCCATAGGGCTACTTGCGTTCAGATACTTTGGCCGGAAGGTCCCGCTCAGGGCCCAAGCGCAACACCCGGGTAGCTGAGTCGCAGACGACGAATCAGCTGACTGCCAACTCTTGCGGGGCGCTGTTGCAGGTCGGTGCGAACCCGGGCACGAGACTGCTGGGCATGATGGGACTTGAGCCCCAAGCGATGAAGTCGAGAGTCTTGTTCTTCTTGCACCCCAGCGAAGCTGGTGGCGGCGGTGAGCGACTAACTTCGAATCGTCGTTTCATTCGATGTCCCAGTGGCTTCGCTGTGCGCGTGAGGAGGCCGCACACGTATCAGGCAAGCCGACGGTGGGAATTGGGCTTCAAGTTGAGGTACGCTGGCGGGTGCTGACTGAACAAACAGGAGAGCACCGGGAGGAGCCTAGGGCTTTGCCGACTTGGTTCTGTTCGGATGTTCAAGAGAGAGGCTGCGCTTGCGAAGGCGTCGATGACTGCGACGCGAGTTGCCGAGGCATAGGATCATCTTGAAGGAGGGGTCGCGATGACCGGTATTCGAGAACAAGCGCACGAACACATCGAGCGGATGACCGAGGACGAAGTGCTTGGAGTAAAGGAATTTCTCGCTACCTACCCTGATCGGATGGGTGCGGTTCTGCGCAATGCCCCTTGGGACGACGAGCCGTGGACCGAGGAGGACGAACGCGCTTGGGCCGAGGCCGAGGAATGGCTTGAGCAGAACGGCGGCAGGGGCATCCCTGATGAAGAGATCGTCCGACGGCACGGTCTCCGGTGATTTGCACTCCCGCTTCAGGTCGAGTGGACCAAGCAGGCGGATGCTGACCTCGCGAAACTCGCGAAGCGCGATAGGCGGCGAGTTTGAGCTGCAGTCCAACAATTTGCCGATATCAGACACGGACACATCAAGAGGCTGGGTGGCTTCGCGCCCCCCCCCGATTTAGGCTCAGGGTTGGCGATTGGCGGGTGTTTTTCCGGCGCGAGCCAGGATGTATCCATGTTCACCGAGTGCTTCACCGGCGTGAGGCTTATCGCAAGTCTTCTTGGATCGGGCATGAGATCCCGGTGGAGGAAGGCGTGCGTGAGTTGCGAACTTGTGAGGGACTGCCGCGTCCCGAGGATTGCGAATCGATGCGCATCGCGGGTCCGCCGGAAGCGCAGTAGACACCGCCGTGTGCCGCTTGGGTGCTCGGAGTTTCTTGCTCTCAGTGGTTGCCTCAATCGAAGGAGGCTGATACCAGCCCCAAAGGCTCCGTTCCGGCAGTATGTCGTAGGGTACGAGGCTCCAATTGGCGGGCTTCTAGGCATTGGCGACAATGTCTTGGTAGACCGCCATGTCAGGACCTGAAATCGAATACAACCGCGAGTACAAGCGCCTTGAAGCAGTCCTCAAGGCTGTAGACCGTCCAGGAGACTATTACGTCGCAGGCAGCGTCGAAGCAGTAATGCCGAGAATGAGCGTCGATCCGGTCGGGAGGATTGCGTTTCCGATCATCGGCACCCAGGCGAGCTCGCTGGCCGCCGCCGCTGAACGCGCACCGTACGGACGGGGGCCAGACACGGTCCTAGACCCGAGCGTCCGGGACTGCTGGCAGATCGACGCGAGTCGCGTCCATCTCTCTGGGGCAGGTTGGAAGAAGACGATCCGTTCCATCCTCGAGTCCGTTGCAGACGGGCTGGGATGCCAGCGCGATGCCTTGAGCGCGCAACTCTACAAACTGCTCGTCTACGAGCGGGGCGGCTTCTTTGCCGAGCACCGGGACACCGAGAAGGTCGATGGCATGATCGCGACATTAGTCGTCGCTCTGCCGACAGCAGGCACGGGAGGAGATCTCGTGATCCGGCATATGGGTCGCGAGGCGACAGTGAATCTCCAAGTCGACGAGCCGGGCGAGCTGGCTTATGCCGCGTTTTATGCAGACTGCGTTCATCGCACCAAGCCCGTTGAAGACGGCCACCGCGTGTCACTCGTATTCAACGTAATCGTGAAGCCCGGTTCTGGCCCGGCGCTCTCCCGAGCGCCTGATTATTCGAAACACGTGGACCAAACAGCAGAGATCCTTTCGGAGTGGACTGAAACTGGGCAAGGGCCAAGCAAGATCGTCTGGTTGTTGGACCACGAATACAGCGCGGCTGGGCTTAGCCACGCGTCACTCAAGGGATTGGACGAGGCCGTCCGGCAGGTACTAGCCCTCGCGGCAGAGCGGGCAGGCTGTGTGCTGCACAGCGCATCGCTGAGCATCAACGAGTCCTGCCTGCCCGACAGCTTCGACATCGACGAGTACGGGCGGCAGGTCGACTACACAGGCCGAGAGTGCTCGATCGAGGAAATCTTCGATTGGTCGCGCACGCTCGAATACTGGGCCGAACCTGACCTCACGGGATCTGACTTGCCTCAGATTCCTCTGCTCGACGAGGAGGCGCTGCCGGTGGGCTGCCTCGACGATGCCGAACCCGACGAGCAGACACTGTTCGAGGCCTCGGGAAACGAGGGCGTCACTCTTGAGCGGGCCTACAGACTAGCTGCCTTCGTGCTTTGGCCACGCTCCAGGGAAGTTTCGGTAATCGCGGACAGCTCGATTGAAGCGGCGATCGCATACGCCCAGCGAATGTTGAGCAAGGGCCGGGCAAACGGCGAGGCGCTCGTCAGCGGCCCGGAACTGGTATCGCAGTTGATCGATTCCTGGCCAGAACCCGGACTGCCTCCGCACCTCGTGCCGCATCAAGAGCCAAGCGACCCTGGCCTGAAAGGCATGCTGCGGTTGCTGTCGAGGGTTTCCGACGAAGGGCAGTCGGCACGGTTCTTGTGCAAGGTGGTGTCCACGCACTACGGGGAGCATATGAATGACGTCTTGGCAGGGTTACTGTCCGAGCTGAGAACGGCAACGCTTGGCCAATTCCTGCACGCTCTCATGAAGGCTAGGGGCCGGCTCCGCCCAGCCGGCCCGCTCGCACTGATAGCTCGACTTTGCGCGAGCGAACCCAATCGCGGTGGGTCCGACCGGAAAGAGATCCTCCGGGCAACCATGCGCGCCGTCATTGAAGCACTGCCGGGGGTGCTCGCACCGCCGCTGCCCGAAGGAGAGCCCGAATGGAGACGACCGAAGCCGCAGACGCTGGATGCGGGAGCTGTTCGAGACCTGTTGGTCACGAGCCACCGACTAGAGATGCATCCAGAGGCCGAGAGAGCGGCAGCTCTCGTTTCTCGGCATCCGCAACAGGCCGATCCCTTCCGGGTCATACCTGAAGCGTTGAGGGAAGTCTGCCGAGCAGATCCCGAATTGAGTGGATCTCCCGCATTCGAATCAGTGTGGCGCCACTCGTCGAGTTGCTTGCTTGGACGGAGCGCCACGCCGCCCAAGGCGCCGACCGACCAGAGAATCGAGGCACCGATTCGCTGTAGGTGTGCGTACTGTCAAGATCTGAGGGATTTTTGCCTGGACCCGAATGCGCGGACGAAGCTGTTCAGGGCAGTTGCGCACGACCGTGCTCACATCGAGCACACCATCAGGATGGGCAACTTGGATATGGACTTTCGAACGGAAACCACGGGGCGGCCCTACACGCTCGTTTGCGAGAAGGTTCCGAAGAGCTACCTAAGGCGCGTCGACGAACACGCCGCAGACGTCGAACACATGCGAATCCTGTCACGAGCAGCCCCTTCCGGAAGATCCCCGCAGACCGAGCGAGCGTTGAAGCGAATCAACGAGGCGCTAGTGTGGAAGTGAGCCCATCCGCCGCCGGACATTGCTCCGTGTTCAATCCGCTGCGAGCCTCGGTCGGTGCCGTCGTAGGCCGGTTCCGTGGTAGTCTGTGGATCCAGCGGTTCCCTGAGAGTGAGATAGGTCTTCGGGCGACCTTGGGGTGCCCGCTCGACGGACCGGCCTGAGGAGAGCGGGTTGCGGTTTCTTGGCAGCGCTGCGTCCATTCGAGGCACGCACACTCCCGCCGACACGTTCCGGGCTGCGGTCGGCTGGCACGGCCCGAACGAGCGGTCCCAGCGCGATGCTACGTCACGTGCAGAACTCAACTCGTCATCGACGCTAGGAACTCTTCGTTGTTCTTGGTCTTGGCCATCCGGTCCAGCAGCAACTCGGCGGCCTCGACCGTCTGCAGCCCGCTGAGCACGCGCCGCAGCACCCAGACCTTGTTCAGAGTCTCCGGGCCCAGCAGCAGCTCTTCCTTGCGCGTGCCGCTGCGGTTGGCATCGATGGCCGGGAAGATCCGCTTTTCTACAAGCTTGCGATCCAAGTGGGCTTCCATGTTGCCGGTGCCCTTGAACTCCTCGAAGATCACCTCGTCCATCCGGCTCCCAGTCTCGATCAGGGCGGTGGCGACTATGGTCAGCGAACCGCCCTCCTCGATGTTGCGCGCCGCGCCGAAGAATCGCTTCGGGCGCTGCAGGGCGTTGGAGTCCACGCCACCGGAGAGCACCTTGCCTGAGGGCGGTGCGATGGTGTTGTAGGCGCGCGCCAAGCGCGTGATCGAATCCAGCAGGATCACCACATCGCGCTTGTGCTCCACCAAGCGCTTGGCCTTCTCGATGACCGTCTCGGCGATATTGACGTGCCGGGAGGCCGGCTCGTCGAAAGTCGAGCTGACCACCTCGCCACGCACCGAGCGCTGCATGTCGGTAACCTCTTCGGGGCGCTCGTCGATGAGCAGCACGATCAGGTATACCTCGGGTTGGTTCTCCGTGATGGAGTTGGCGATGGCCTGTAGCAGCATCGTCTTGCCGGTGCGCGGCGGTGACACGATCAGGCCGCGCTGGCCCTTGCCGATGGGCACCAGCAGATCCAGCACCCGCCCGCTCAGGTTGTTCTTGTTGGTCTCAAGCTTGAACCTGCCCTCTGGATAGAGCGGCGTCAGGTTGTCGAACAAGATCTTGGCCTTCGCTACTGCCGGAGGTTCGAAGTTGATCGCCAAGACGTGCAGCAGAGCGAAGTAGCGCTCTCCGTCGTTAGGCGGGCGCACGTGGCCGGTGACGGTGTCGCCGCTGCGCAAGTTGCAGCGCCGGATCTGGCTCGGCGAGACGTACACGTCGTCCGGTCCGGGCTGGTAGTGGTACGCCGAAGAGCGCAGGAATCCGTAACCCTCTTGCGTCACTTGCAGGACCCCTTCGGCTAGGATCAGGCCCACGCCGTCGGTCTGCGCTTGCAAGATGCTGAAGATCAACTCCTGCTTGCGCAAGCCGGCCCGGGTCTCGAGGCCCAACTCCCGCGCCTTCATGTGCAGGTCTGTGATGCTGAGAGCCTTGAGCGGGGCGAGTTCGAGCGGGCGCTTGCCCTCTTCAAGCATGGTTTCGACGATGGCTTGGTATTCGGCCTCTTCGTCGACGTGCTCGGCCTCGTGCCCGTGCCGCTTGCCGCGGCCCCCGGCCTCTCGCCGGAAACGGCCCTTGCGCGCGGGCTTCCGGCCATAACGGTCCCCTTCGGCAGATCTTGGCCCGCCCTCTTCGGCCCTGCCCTCGGGGCTCGCTTCGGATCGTGCCGCGTCGCGGAAACGGCTCCGCCTGCGTCGTCCGCTTTGGGCCGGGTCGATCTCCTGGTCGCCAGAGGTCTCCCGCTCGTCGGGTTGGGGATCTTCGGCAGCGTTCGCTGCGGGCTGCTCGGAACTTGCTGCGGGCCTGTCGAGGGGCTCTTCCGTGCGCCGCCGGGTGCGTCTCGGCGTGCGGGTAGGTTTCGTCTGCTTGGCTGGCGGCGGATCGGCCGCGTCGGCCGCCGTGCTGGCTACTGGAGTCTCCTCGGGGCTGTCGGTGGACTTGGAAGGCATGGTTGACGTCGTCTATTCCCCACAGCCCCGCCGTGGATCGCAACCGGGACTATGCGGCAAGAGCCGAATCGATGGCTCGCCAAAGTTGCTGAACGCCTTCCCCGGTAACGGCCGAGAACGGCACAGGGGCGGCGAAACTCTCTTCGATGGAGCGGATCGAGCGCGATCGCGCTGCTCGCTTTAGCTTATCCGATTTGGTGGCCGCTACACAGAACGGCTGGTCGTTTGCCTCCAGCCACTCGGCCATCTGCCTGTCGAGCTCGGTCGGGCCGTGGCGGATGTCGACCAGCGCGATGACAAGCTTGAGCTGTGCCCGCCGGTCCAGGTAGGCTTCGGCCAGCCGCTTCCAGCGCTCTCGCTCGGCGTGCGAGACCTGAGCATACCCGTATCCTGGCAGGTCGGCGAAGTAGAGCCTGCTGTCTATCCGAAAGAAGTTGATCGCTCGCGTGCGCCCCGGAGTCTGGCTCGTCTTGGCCAATTGCTTGCGCTCGGTGCCGGACTTGCGCTTGCGGCTGCGCTGGAGCAGGGCGTTCAACAAGCTCGACTTGCCGACATTGCTGCGTCCGACGAAGGCGATCTCCGGCAGCCGGTCGCGGGGGAACTGGTCGGCGCTTTGGGCGCTGAGGACAAATTCGACCGCCATGGCAGGCCGCCGGACGGGCGGCTAGACCGCAGGGCGGTCGTCTTGGTGGATCACCTGTACGCCGCCAGCGGTGAACGGATGCTTGGCCAGGCCAGCGATCGGTTCGACGAGCGCCAGATCCAACACGTCGTCCATCGTCTCCACGAAGCGCAGGCTGAGATTCTCGCGAATGTTCTCCGGCACGTCGGGCAGGTCCTTCTCGTTTTCCTTCGGCAGCAGGACCTCCTTGATGCCATGGCGGCTGGCCGCCAACAGCTTCTCCTTCAGGCCGCCGATGGCGAGCACCTTGCCGCGCAGCGTCACTTCGCCGGTCATGGCGATATCGCCGCGCACCGGGACCTTGGTGAGTGCGCTGGCGATGGCGCTGGTCAGCGTGATGCCGGCCGACGGGCCGTCCTTCGGGATCGCGCCTTCCGGGACGTGGACGTGGATATCGAGGTTCTGGTAGAAGCCCTTGGGCAGGCCGAAGGCCCCCGAGCGCGAGCGAATGTAGCTCATCGCTGCCCGAGCAGACTCCTGCATGACGTCGCCCAGCTTGCCGGTGAGGGTCAGCTTGCCCTGCCCGTCCATGAGCGTCGTCTCGATATGCAGCAGGGTGCCGCCCAGTTCGGTCCAGGCCAAGCCCACGGCTGTTCCGATCTCGTGCCTGAGATCGGTGCCAGGCTCGCGAAACTTGGGCACCTTGAGGAACTCGTGGACCGCTTTGGCGTTGATGATCACCTTCTTGCTGCGCTTGGGCTGCTTGCCGCGCACCACCTCGAGGGCCACCTTGCGGCAGATGTTGCCGATCTCGCGCTCTAGGTTGCGCACCCCTGCTTCGCGCGTGTACTGCTCGATGATCAAGCGGATGCCGTCCTCGCGGAACTCGATGTTCGCGCCCTGCTCCAAGCCCACGTTTGCAATCTGCTTGCCGATCAGGTGGCGTTTCGCGATCTCGGTCTTCTCGTCCTCGGTGTAGCCGCTGATGCGGATCACTTCCATGCGGTCCAGTAGCGGCGCCGGGAGCGTGTGCAGCACATTGGCCGTGGCGATGAAGAAAACCTGGCTGAGATCGAATTCCACGTCGAGGTAGTGGTCTTGGAAGGCGGAGTTCTGTTCCGGGTCCAGCACTTCCATCAGTGCCGCGGACGGGTCACCGCGGAAGTCGGCCGACATCTTGTCGACCTCGTCTAGCATCACGACCGGGTTTCGCTTGCCGGCCTTTTTCATCATCTGGATGATCTGGCCCGGCAGGGCGCCGATGTAGGTGCGCCGGTGACCCCGGATCTCGGCCTCGTCGCGCACGCCGCCCAGCGAGAGCCGGACGAACTTGCGTCCGGTGGCCCTGGCGATCGACTTGCCCAGCGAGGTCTTGCCGACGCCCGGCGGTCCCACGAAGCACAGGATGGAACCCTGCGGGCGGCTGACCAAGCGGCGCACGGCGAGGAACTCGAGGATGCGCTCTTTGACCTTCTCGAGGCTGTAGTGATCGGCGTTGAGCACCTTCTCGGCGTTGTTCAGGTCGCGGATTTCGCGGCTCTTGGCCTTCCACGGCACTGACAGCAGCCAGTCGACGTAGTTGTGCGAAACCGTCCCCTCGGCGGACATGGGGGGCATGTTCTCGAGTTTTTGGACCTCCGCCAGCGCCTTCTTGCGGGCGTCTGCGCTCATGCCGGACTCGTCGATGCGCCGGCGGTATTCGTCGAACTCGCTCTTTTCGCCGCGCCCGAGCTCCTTCTGGATGGCCTTGATCTTCTCGTTGAGGTAGTACTCCTTCTGAGCCTTCTCCATTTGGCGCTTGACGCGGCCTTGCACCGTGCGGTCGACGGCCAGCTTCTCGAGTTCGATGTCTAGCAGTTCAGCGATGCGCCCCAGCCGCTCGACCGGCTCGAAGATCTCAAGCAGGTCTTGCTTCTCGGATACGGTCAGCGGGAGATTGGTGCCGATGGTGTCAGAGAGCTTGCCCGGGTCATCGACGCGCACCGCGGCGATCATGGTCTCGTAGTTCAGGCTCTGGCTCTGCTTGACGTATTGCTCGAACGATGAGGTGACTCGAGAGATCAGGCCCTCTAGGTCGGCATCGATGACCTCGGGAAAGCGCGCGGTTTCGACCAGCGCCTGCATGAACCCGTCCTCGATGCGCACGCTGCGCAGCTTGGCGCGCTCCAAGCCCTCCACCAGCACCTTGATGTTGCCGTCGGGTAGCTTCAGGCTCTGGACGATGCTGACGATCGTACCGATCGCGTACACATCCTCGGGCGTGGGGTCGTTATCCGACGCGTCATGTTGCGTCGCTAGGAAGATCTTCTTGTCATGGGCCAGTGCAGCCTCTAGCGCCTTCACGCTGGCAGCCCGTCCGACGACGAAAGGGGACATCATGTGGGGGAAGATCACCACGTCCCGGATCGGCATCATCGGCATCCGCGCGCTCGACTTCGCAACGCTCGTACTCGGCATGTCTTTATCTTACGCTGCCACTTGGACGTGCGACCACTCCCGGGCACAGGCGCTAGGCCGGGAGGCTCCGCCAGCGTCCCGGAGCGGCCTTGACGTAACAGTCTCTCCGAGACTGCCGCAGCAAGGATCTGACCGTGCGCTGGCCGCCCCCGAAGGGGCGTGTTCCTGCCAAGACGCTCTGCGCGCGCCGTCCGATGGCGCGTCAAGACCTCGGCCCGGGTGATCGCTAGCCGGCTTTCTCCAGCAGTCGGGCGCGAAACTTCTTCTGGTCTTCCAGCACCATCTGTTCGCTGACGACAAAGCGCTTGACCCGCTTCTGCTGGGAGGGCAGGTAGTACATCAGCTCGAGCATCAGGTCTTCCATGATCATGCGCAGCCCGCGCGCTCCCAAGTTGCGCTCCACGGCCAGCCTGGCGATTGCTTGCATGGCTGCCGGGTCCAGCACGAGTTCGATGTTTTCGTACTCGAAGAGCTTCTGGTATTGCTTGACCAGCGAATTGCGCGGCTTGACCAAGATCTGCACTAATGTCTGCTCGTCCAGTCCGCCCAGGGTGGCAGATACGGGAAGGCGTCCGATGAACTCGGGGATAAAGCCGAAACGGATCAGATCTTGCGGCTGGACCTTGCCGAGCAGGCCGAGATCCGCATCCTCGCTGGTGTCTCCGGGCTGCGAGGGCACGGCTTGGCCGATGGCATCGGCTTTGCGGAAGCCCACCACGCGCGTGTCGACGCGGCTCGCCACGAGTCGGTCGAGGCCGACGAACGCGCCGCCGCAGATGAACAGGATGTTCGTGGTGTCGATCGGCGTGAACTCTTGGTGCGGGTGCTTGCGCCCGCCTTGCGGCGGCACGTTGGCGACGCTGCCTTCCAGAATCTTGAGTAGCGCCTGTTGGACGCCCTCGCCAGAGACGTCGCGGGTGATCGAAGGATTCTCGTCGCGACGGCTCAGCTTGTCGATCTCGTCAATATAGATGATGCCCTTCTCGGCGCGGCTGACATCGCCGTTGGCCGCTTGCAGCAGCTTGAGGATGATGTTCTCGACATCCTCGCCGACATAGCCGGCTTCGGTGAGGGTCGTGGCGTCGGTGATGGCGAAGGGAACGTCCAGGATCTTGGCGAGTGTCTGGGCTAGCAGAGTCTTCCCCGTACCGGTCGGGCCTATCAGCAAGATGTTTGATTTCTGGACTTCGACTTCCGGCTCGGCTTCCGCTGTGGCCGGTCGTTTCTGTTGCATGAAGATGCGCTTGTAATGGTTGTAGACGGCTACCGATAGGCGCTTCTTGGCAGCTTGCTGCCCGATGACGTACTCATCGAGCTTGTCTTTGATCTCAAGCGGCTTGAGCAGCGTGAAGCCCTCTTCAGGCGGCTTGGTCGAGCGCTCTTCCTCCAAGATCGCACTACAGATGGCGACACACTCGTCGCAGATATATGACTTGGGGTAGTCGCCTGGCGTCGCGATGAGCTTCGTGACGATCTCGTGGCTCTTGCGGCAGAACGAGCAGCGCAGCGCTCCTTCAGCGGACGATCGTTTCACCGATCTCTCCGGATCGCACGGCTACGACTACATAGCGGGGACAAAACAAATTGGACGACCGCTCCCATCGTACCAAGAATCCACCTGTGGCGGTTGTGCGAGACTTCGCTCGGCGAGCTTCACTCGCAAACGGCCGCGGCCAGCCAGGCTAGGGCGCGGTGGACCTCCGCAGGGCCGTTCACGTGAAAGCGTGCCTTGGAATCCCGTTCGACCGGCCCCACGAACACGGTGATCGCCTCGTCGGGCAGGGCGGCAAAAGCGGTCTCGTCGGTGGTGTCGTCCCCGAAGTAGAGCGGCAGCCCGCCCAACTCGCGCAATAGTTCCAGGGCGGCCGTCCCCTTGTCCACCCCGTCGTCCGGGGTGATGTCGAATACCCGCTTGCCGGGGCTGACGTTGAGAGATCCGACGGCCGCCGCCTGGCGGACGGCGCGCTCCACCCGCTCCCAGTGCCGCGCATCGACGTTGCGATAGTGCGCCGCCGCCGCTCCACCCTTGTCCTCCACCTGAAACCCGGTGATGTCGGTCAACTCGGCTTCGAGGTGTTGACAGAGCATCCGGATTTCCGAGCGGCCTGTTGGCTTGGCTTCGACCTCGGCGCTGCCCGGACGGATACGCTCTCGGCCGTGGCTGCCGAAGTAGTGAGCATCGGCCAAGCCTGCCAGGTTGCGCACGTCGCGAGCGCCGCGACCGCTCACGATTGCCAGATCAACGGCAGGGCTGGACTGCAGCTTCCGCAGCGTCGGCACCGCGGCCTCCGGGATGCGCGCGTCCGACGGCCGCGGCACGATCGGCGCGAGCGTGCCATCGAAATCCAGCATGAGCAGCAGGCGCTCGGCTTGGCGCAGGCCGCCGGCTACCTTAGCCCAGTTCTCCAGCAGGTGGGTCACGCCCCGTCTCGTCGTTCCGGTACGGCCTGGAGAATGCTGCTGATCCAGCCGTAGATGTTGTGCGTGCGAACGTGCTCGCGCAGCCGCCTCATGCGTTGCCCGCCGTCCGCGCTGTCTGGGCGACTCAGTGCGTACAGGCGCTCTGCGAAATCGTCGCGGGCGAGAGGGTTGAAGCAGTCCGCGCCCGGCAGCTCCCAGGCGGCTCCCGTGAACTCGCTCAGCAGCAAGTGCCCGCCTTCGTCGTTGCGCGCGGCCAGGAATTCCTTGGCAACCAGATTCATGCCGTCTTCCAGCGAACTCACCACGCAGACGTCAGCGAGGCGGTACAGCGCCAGGACATCGCTGTCTGCCAACTGCCGCTTGATCGAAATGATCGGGCCGTGGTCTGCGTTGCTGCTGCCGGCGTTGATACGCGCCTCGATCGCGTTGACCGCTTCGTGCAGGTCGCGGTAGGCCGGTATGTCGGTGCGGCTGGGAGCCCCGGCATGGACGTACGCCATTTTCGGGCGCATCCCCCGGTGCTTCTCCAGCATCCGCTCGACAGCCTGCAGGCGCTCGAGCACGCCCTTGGTGTAGTCGATGCGATCTAGGCCGAGCACTACGAACTTGCCGTCCAAGTCATAGCGCTCGCGGAGGCGGTTGACTGCCTCGTCACACTCGGCGCTGGCGGCTCGCTCCGAGACGCTGTCGAAGTCGATCGAGATCGGGAACGCTTGCACGCGCACCGGACGTCCGTTCCTGAGCAAGGTTTGAGAGTCGGCAACCTTGCAGTCTGCAAATCTCTGCGCGGTCCGCAGCAAGCGCTCCGCGTATTCCGGTGTATGGACGCCGAAAACATCGTTGCCTAGCACGCCATCGAGGATTTGCTCGCGCCACGGACACATTGCAAGAACTTCTGGGACGGGCCATGGGATGTGCCAGAATTGCACGCAAACTGCATTGGGACAGCGCTGCTTGATGAGTGTTGGCAGCAGTGCGAAGTGGTAGTCCTGGATGAAGATGATCGCGTCCCGGTCACCCACCACCCCGGCCACCGCATCAGCAAACTTGGCATTGACTCGGCGGTAGGCCTCCCAGTGGGCATTGCGAAATACGGGCTTGGTAAAGGCCAGGTGGCAGATCGGCCAGATGGCTTGGTTTGCACAGCCGTTGTAATAGCCGTCGTTCTCCTCGCTGGTCAGCCAAACGCGCTGCAGGTCATAGGCAGGGTTGTCCGGGGGGACTCGCAGCCTGCCCTTGGAATCGGCGCTTGCGCGATCCGCGTCGCCTGAGCCGTGGGCCACCCAAACGCCACCCACCGCTTGCATCACCGAGTTCAGCGCGAGCGTCAAGCCGCCCACGGCCGATTTGGCGCGAACCTGCCCGTCGGGGCCGAAGCTATGCACGAACGGCTCGCGGTTCGAAACGTTTACGAACAGGCGGCCGGCAACTCGCTGGCGGAGCAACTCGGCGAACTCCGACTTTGACCTGACGAGGACTGCATCGTTTGCGGAGAGTGGGTTGGCAGAAGACATGAGCGGTGGGTCGCCGGGCTAGCAGCGGCGATGGGCGAGCTAGCGCAGCAGGGACTCCAATTCCACCCGGGCATCGGTGCGCTCGTCGCGATACTTGACGATGACCGGGGCATGAAGCGACAGGCCCATGTCTTTGCCCTTGCCCGACGTGATTGGGCGGGATCCCGGCACAACCACCGCGCCCGGCGGAATGACCAACGGCGCGTCACCTTCGGAGCGATGCACGATGCCGTGCACGATGTCATAAACCGGTGTGGAGCGAGTCAGCACCGTCCCCGCGCCCAGCACGGCAGAATGCTTGACGATCGTGCCTTCGTACACTCCTGTGTTGCCCCCCACCAGCACGTCGTCCTCGATGATGACGGGCAGAGCGCCGACAGGTTCGAGAACCCCCCCGATCTGGGCGGCGGCGCTGAGATGGCAGTTCTTGCCGATCTGGGCGCAACTGCCGACCAACGCGTGCGAATCGACCATCGATCCATCGTCGACGAAGGCCCCCACATTGACATACATCGGCGGCATGCAGGTCACGCGCCGGCCTATGTAACAGCCGTCACGCAGACTGGAGCCGCCCGGCACGAGCCGCACGCTGTCTTCGAGACGGAGGTCGCGCGGAGGGTAGGTGGACTTGTCGACGAACTTGAAACGGCTGCCCGGCTCGGACATCTCGACGCTCTTGCCCATGCGGAAACCGACCAAGATGCCGCGCTTGACCCAAGCGTTCACTCGCCAGCCGTGCGGCGCCGCGGAAACGTCCGGCTCAGCGGCTCGCACCGAGCCATTGTTGAGGCCGGCTTTGAATTCAGAGAAGGTTTCCAGATCTTGGTGCGTGTACGATTCGGGATTCTGATGGTAGATGGCGTCGATTCGGGCTTGCAGCATTCTTCCAATCGTACAAGGATTGAGGCATTCTATTGCGCCGTCAGGCCCCGGTCCTATCCGCACAGGGTGGCGGGCTAGCAGGCTTGGCTGATCGGCTCGACACGTGCAGGACGGAGTGCCCCGTCCCAATTGACGAGCGTTGCAACCTGGCGCAGCTTAACGCGCCCATGCGCTGGAACGCAGCGACGATCCCCCGCGACGAACGGGTCATCAGGGTCTCAGCAGCGCACCCTCCTGCAGGCCCGGCTAGGCATGCAATTCCCGGATTGGGCGTCCGCAATCGTGGCTCGGCAGAAACCGCACTCCAGCTGCCGGGCCGCAAGCCAGCGGGTCTCAGGCGGGCAGGGCGCCCACTTCTGGCTCGGGATGGGTTGGACGGGATTGTTCGGCACCAGTCCCACCCCCGGCTCTGGAGTGATCCGCAATCCGGGTAGAATTCGTCTAGAAGCGAATTCGCCGATGCGCATCGTTGCCAGTCTCTTCTTGCTCCAAGCCTGCTTGGCAGCACCCGGCACAGGCTGGGCACAGGCTGCGTCGGCCGAATTCCAGTGGCCCGAAGGCCAGCGCGCGGCTGTCAGCCTTAGCTTCGACGACGCCCGTCCGTCGCAGGTCGACACCGGGCTCGCCGTGCTCGCGCGCTTGGGTGCCCGGGCGACCTTCTATGTCGTGCCGGTGCATGTCGAGGCCAAACTCGCGGGGTGGCGGAGGATTGCGGCGGCGGGCCATGAGATAGGCAACCACTCTGTGCGACATCCCTGTACTGGAAATTTCGCTTGGTCGCGCGAAGCCGCCCTTGAGCACTACACGCTCGCTCGCATGCGGAAGGAGCTCTTGGAGGGCAACCGGCGTATCGAAGAGATGCTGGGCGTCACTCCAGTCACATTCGCCTATCCATGCGGGCAGACCTTCGTGGGTCGCGGGCTTGCCACTCGAAGCTATGTCCCGTTGGTCGCCGAACTCTTCCTCGCCGGGCGCGGCTGGCTTGACGAGACGCCGAACGATCCGATCTTCCACGATCCGGCCCAAGTCAGTGGGATGTCGATGGACGGCATGGACTTCCCGGAGGTCAAACGCATGATCGAGAGTGCCCGCGAAGCCGGGCAGTGGCTGGTGCTAGCCCGGATATCTCACCAAGTCTCGCAAAATCCGAAAT
>LXNI01001443.1_pt1 | contig 20658 bp, 14 predicted proteins | sample 809091 | NCBI WGS metagenome assembly LXNI01 (sample SAMN04870527, study PRJNA318959) | sponge metagenome | biome: 01000161; feature: marine sponge reef; material: water | host: Sarcotragus foetidus | place: Greece: Milos, Mediterranean Sea | collected 2013-05-29 | depth 5-7 m | reverse complement strand
ATGCCGGTTGCAAGCCCGAACGCCTCGGCCATCTCCGGGCTGATACGGGTGCGACCCTCGAAGCTGTCGTAGTCCCATCGATACGAACGGCGATCATGCACAGCATCCAATCTGACAGCGAATGAATGGGGCTCGTAAACCAGGGCGGAGCCGCGCAGAAAGTCTGCCTGAGCCTGAAAACCGTGTTTATCGACATGGTTGCCCAGCCGGGTCAAGGTCACGCTCAGATCCACTTCACGGGGATCCAGTGACCGGCCGCTACGGCTGGCCCAGGCACGAAACTCCGGAGGAACTCCGGCCTCGAAGACCACAAGTTCGATGGCAAAGTCGCCATCCCTGAGCATCCGGCCGTTGTTGGGACCACGCTCGAAGTCTTCATCCTCCATTGCCGCACGCATGTTCTCGGGCGGTGCGCCGCCGCAGGCCGCCAGCATCGAAAGCAACATCGCAGGCAGAATGAATTTCCCGTTCATGACTGACCTCACTGTGCGCCGACCGGGGATAGGACGGGCACCCCGGTGAGGCGCTCGATCTCGACGACGAGCCCATGGGCGTTGATGCTGGTTTCAAGCAGTTCGTTGCGGGCCTGCAGCAATTCCGACTGCACTGCGTTCAATTCGAGGTAGTTGCTGCGACCTACTTGGTAGGCCTTGCGCGTGTCCATCAGCGCGCTTGCAAGCAACGGTATCAAGCGGTCGCTCAGGGTCGCCGCCACGTCCACATCATGGAGAAGTTCCTGGTAGAGGACGAACAGGGCGGTTTCAATGCGCACGCGGGTCGCCCGTGCGCCCCCCGACGCCCGTGCCATGTCAGCAGAAGTCTCCGCGATGCTTCCCAGTTGGCGATCCCTCGTTCCCACTGGTACGGTGATTTCTGCGACCAGCGCATAGTCGTCGGTTGCCTCAATGCGACGAACGCCGGTGCGCATCTGCCAGTCCGGACGGCTTCGCGCCTGCGCGACATGCAGCTCGGCTTCGGCCAGTCGGCGCTGGGACATGAAGAACGCAATGTCCGGATTGGCATCCACCCGGGACTGGAGCGTTTCCAACGGCTCCACGTCCGGAAGCATCTGTACATCTCCCACAACTCGGCCGAAATCCGGCTGTGTTTCGCCCCATTGTTCGCTCAGGCGGTGATTGGCCGAGTCGAGCTCATGTTCGTAGTCCTCTTGAAGCAGTTGGGCGCGCACCAACCCCGCTTCGGCCCGTGACAGCTCGGACTGCGTGGCGCCGCCTGCCTCAACGCGGGCGCGAACCGCTTCGACGGTCTGCTCGGCCAAAAGAATCGCCTCGGCGGCATTGACCAGGCGCGCTTGAAAGGCCAGGCAGGCCAGAAAACGGCGGGCCGTTTCGGCCGCGGCGCCCAGGTGCATGACCTGAGCTTCGACTTCGCGCAACGAGATGTCGGCCCGTGCAGCGTCGATCTGACGAAGTCGGACACCACGTTCCAGAATCCAGACGATGGATAACGTGGCTTCCGCACCCCGCACCCCAAGAAAATCATCGGTTCCCAGTACATCGTTTATGGCCAGGTCGAGGACCGGGTTGGGCGCGATACCTGCTTGATCGAACCGGCCCCGGGCTGCGTCGATCCGATAGCCGTTTGCGGCCAACTCCGGATTGGCGTCCAAGGTCCGCGCCACCGCCTCGTCCAGCGTTACGGAAGGTAGCGTTTGCGCCAAGGCGGTATGTGCGGCCGCGACCAGTGCGAAAGTCCAGAATGCGCGCCACGCTCGGAAATATTGCGCGAATCGATCCAACATCGAAGGATCTCCAAAATGCATACAAGCTCACGGGCCGCAGGGCGCACGGAGGAAGTCAGGCGACATTATCGAGGTTTCTACCGGGATGGAGACGCCCCAATTCTCGTTAGGTGACGCGTATACCAGATGCAAAGTCGTCTTGACCCAAGCGGTCGTGAGTTTTGGGATGCCTGTGCCTCGGTTCGACTCCTTTTTCCGTTAGTTATCCCACCAGTGACCCACCAGTTCGTGGAGAAACCTTACGCGACGCCAAGATGATAGACAAAACGAGAAAAGGCGTTGTAAGGCGTTGTGAGAAGGTGAAGGTGGCGGAAGAGGTAGGAGTCGAACCCACCAGACCTCGATTAGAGGTCTCAACGGCTTTGAAGAAAGCTCGCCTCTTCGAGGTGGAGATCCCATAAATCTATCTTTCTATATCTCATTGCGTCGAGGCAATTGGTAGAGTGATTAACCGAAGGGATTAGTAACCCAACTACGCACGGGAACGAAATTGCAAGATAGGTTACTTCGTTAGGACAGTATTTCTGCGCTGAGACCGGTGAAATTCGACGTCTTAGTAACTAGGCCGCGATTAATTGAGTTCCCTCTTCATCGCATCGGACGCGGTGCAAGAATACAAACTGCTTCCATGAGTTCGTCACATCTGAATCGAGTCGTGTAGTGAACGACAAACTTTGTTTTGTTTCCGGCTATTGATCGAGTTTGATTTGACGATAGTTTATCTCCAAGCTCATTTCGGTAGAAAGAGTGCTGAGATAGGTCATATCGATTGTGTCTGGTACATGCTCAGCGGCAACGAAAAGGCGAGTTGGTCTAGCGGGGATTGGCCAGTACGCGTATTCGAGTAGCTGCCCAATCGCTTCGCGTAAGGCAAGCCTTACTGTCGCGTTCGTTTTAATTTCATAAAACTCAATCTCCATACCTTTACGAGCAACCACATCGATGTAACCACCTTTTCCGTCCGGATGCTCACGGCTCACCTCTGCACCTTCGCTTTTCAGTTGGTTAATCAAAGCGTCCTGGAGTTGCCTGTGGCGTAGTGACACGTGTACAAAACTAGACTGTCTTGTCATGGTTGTTGAAATTGATCGGTCCGATCGCGACGGTCTGATTGGTTCAAATTCGAATCCTCGCTTCGTATATAGCGTAGGTGGATTTTCGTCGGATTCGAATTCCACGTACTCATATATTGGAAGGAGTTCATCGAAATCACTCAGAACGACGTCGGGATTGAACTCGCTCCACGGTGCTTGCTTGCCGATGACGATGAATGCCCCTGGAACATAGAGGTCTTCAGTAACACTCTGAGGTTCACGATTCCGGCTGCGTTTTCGGTCTAATGTCCCTCCCGTCCAGTCCCACATCTCAAATCCAAGCCTTTGAAAGTGATCTCGGTGCGCTTCGAGGAGAGTACTCATTTTTCGGAGTTTTGGATATAGCTGTGTGACGTCGAGTAGCGACCGACTTCTTTGTAATGACATCGCGATACACCAACGAAACTTCCCGGCGTCATCGCCGATGTTGAACTGTAGTTCGTGCCGTCCTCCAACATGATGTGCCCAATCTCTTTGAGTATGTCTAAACGGATGTCTCGAAGGAGATTTCCGAAGTGGACGACGAGCTTTGCGAGTCTCCTGTAATTTCCCAAATCTGTAACGACTTGCGTTATCGTTTAGAGATGAAATAATCTCCTTGAGATTTACAGTCACGATTTAAGACAGGGTTATTTGCATTAGTCAGTTCTGTCACGAATTTTATACAAAACCATCCTAGTGTGGATTAGTTGACCTACGTACGGGCACGTTATGTGATTGAACGCAAATTGAGCTTGGTATCGCTTTGTGTATTGCCGCGGGCGCCGTTGATGTCGCCGAGATGAAATTCGTGGACGTGTTCGTGCAATGTGATAGCTGGCGTTGTAGGTGGGACGAAGTCGAAAGCATAGAAGGAGGCGCGCAGGGTACCGCACGTCGAGTATCTCGGCGTTCAGACGGTCAGGAGGCGTTCCTAAAAGTGATTAAACAGCGAAAGGTGCAAGAACGTCGAGCTAGGTTTTTTAGGGAAGCAGGAGCATACGACACTCTTGACATCCATGGGGTTCCACGGTTGATCGAGAGCAACGCGCACATGCACAGAAGCGATGCCGAACTGTACATTGCCACAGAGTTCGCGGAAGGACCAACACTTCGTAAATGGCGAATTGACTTAGACTCGAATCACGTGGAACAGGCTATTCAGATTACGTGTGGTCTGCTCGAAACACTGAGTGCGTGCCATGCCGCGGGGATCGTTCATCGCGACATAAAACCTGATAATATCGTTCTGCGCCACGGAAACCCTTCTGAAGCAGTACTACTCGATTTCGGACTTAGCTACCAGCGTATAGAAACAGACGGATTTGACACAGAAGTGAGCCAGGAAATTGGAAATCGATTCTTGCGACTACCCGAACTTTCTGCGGGAAGCGATAGAAAGAACGATGTTCGATCAGACATTTCGTTCGTAGGCGGAATTTTGTTCTTCATTCTGACAGGACTCCATCCAAACGTGCTCCAGGACGGTGATGGACGGCTGCCACATCAACGTTCAAACGCTCTTGACACTCTAAGGCGTAATGGTGGAAAGTACCTGCCGAGATTAATGACTGTATTTGATAGCACGTTTGCACCTAGACTTCAAGAGCGATATAGCGATGTTGACACGATGTTCTCATACGTTAGATATATATTGAGGGACGACGCATTGGCTCAGACAGATGAGGACAATTTGAACGCCATTCTTAGGGTGATTCGATCTTCCGCGGAACGCCGGAAGGTGGAGACACATCAAAGACTACACAAATGTGTAAGTGAAATACACCAAATCATGCGAAAATTAACTGATCGCTTCGACAATGCGCTGTTACTAGGACAGACAGGATGGAATGTGGAAGGCCAGATTGGTCGTAATAAGCTCTTCTGGTCTAAACCAGGCACTAGGGATCGAGTATTTTCGCTCGCGTATGAAGTTCGGGAAATTGGTGAAGAGCTCGTGATTTTGTTTAACGGAGAGACCGTCGCTCGAATTAGCAGTGATGTGGCTGACTACGATAAGTACTTGCGTGAAGTGGTACAGTCTCGAGTTCTGAGAGACCTAAGGCGAGAGATAGCAGGTCCTTTACCTGGTTAGGACCACGCACTACAAAGATCAAGTAGTTGATCTGACAGAGGCGCTAAGCCAAGATTAGTCATTCGATAGATCTTGGGTGTATCGTTATTCGATCGACGGGCGATTCGTCAGCATGTTCCGCTGTTTGATGCCATGGCGACACTTGGCTGTCATGCGGGCATGCCACGTGGTTGTTTGGGTTGCACCTTCAAAGTTCGGTTCGACCGTCGCTCCCATGTTGCGTTGCCCATAGGTTCTAGCTTTGTCGTGCGGAGTCGCCGTTCAAAGGATTTTAGGCTCGGGTGCTCGAGTTGCGAGTTCAGGTGTCGACAAGACTTATAGCATTCCACTTGTGCCTAATTGGACGTGTATTCTACGGTGGTGATGCCTGACAGAACGCGTGAGTCAGTGGGAAAGATTGAGTTGTAACTAGCTTAGTGCAGTTCCGGCGGCCAGATCGCAGATCTTATAACCTAGTTGCATTAGGTCGTCAGTGTCTGATTCACGCAAAGTATTCCGCTTAAAGACATTAGCGTACCGTCACGTAATGTCAGGTGATGATCACTTCGAGTGTTGCGAGAACGAGATGCGCCAACGACTGGTGCGGCAGTCCGCTCCCGCAGCAAACGAAATTCCGAGTGCTAGTCTAGATGACGAACGAGATTTGCATCGACGTCGTTGAACGAATTACGAGATGCGAGCTTTCTGAAGTAGGTCGATCTTTTCGGGCGACTAGAAACCCGCCGAATCTGTAGCGACACGCCCGTTTATTAGTACACACATTGATCTTGAGTATGTTCGTCAGTGCATCCAGTCGATCATCGACTTAAGGTCATGCGCCCAGAATAGCGTGAGTCCTCTTTTTTGGGCATCAATAAGATTTCTCAGCGCATAGACACCACCTAATACCGCAGCGGTAACTACCTGAATCGTTCCGAATTCCTCGCGCCACGTTACAGCTTTAACCGCGGCGTCGTTATTCAATCGTTTTATCGAATTTGTTGCGGAATTGGAGACCTTGCATTCGAGTGCCATAGTTCTTCCATCGGGAAGACCAATTATGAAATCTGCCTTACGCGTTCCGAACAGCGACTCACGGCAGAACTCGCTTGGCTGAGGTGCTTGTGCTAGTGTCGATACGGTACGTGGTTCCACTTGCTTGAACGATCGACGGAGTTGCGTTGCCGCTAGTTCCTCCTGAAATTTCATTCCTTGGTGACGTCGCATAGTCTCGAGTCGTCGCATGGCGAGGAGTGCAGATGTCGCGAGAATCGCCGATTTTCGATCATTCTCTTCAGGCTGCCACCCTTCACGGACCCAAGGAAAACGTCGGCGATCGTGCCAATCTTGCATGAAGTTGACCAGTCTATTCAAGAGGTCCGGGTCTGATCCAATTTGATTCTTTGAAAAAGTCTTCGTTCGAAGTAGTACTTTTAAGTCGTCCAAAGAAACTGGAGGTCCTGACAAATAACGTAACACCTCAAATTTTCGTGCGTCAGCTATAAGAGCCGGCGCTTGCGCTCGGAGATCGGAAAGATCCAGTGTCTGCTCAAGAACTTCCTCAACTACCGCTTGATAGTCATCGAACAAGACAAGATACAACTCCAGTGGTTCAGTATGTCGACCGAGGCGGAAATGCTCCTCCGAAAGTAAACGCTCCTTCTCAAGGTGGTCTTGAGACCATACCGGAGGCGATTTCACAAATCCATCGCGGCTAATACATCCGGACGTGGTACCGCGATTCGCTCCATTTCTCGTGGCTCAAACTTTGTAAGTCCACCTGCATACATGCGTCCACCGTGGATGGTCGAAGTAGCTCGTAGGTGTGATACTAATGCAGAGAGAATGCTCGTACTCATCTCTTCTCGAGGGTATAGACCGTGTGCGATATTCAAATGTCTGGCACCTACTTTATTTAGGACGAACGCAGGTGCTCTTCGCGCCATATAGGTCGCAAGTATGGGAGCTGGCTCACGCAATCGGACTGACCACCATGCCAGTCGATGTTGAGCAGTGTAGCTATTACGTACCCCCAGTTGCTCGGCGCGTTTTAAGAAATCTATCACAGTGGAACGATCACGTCTTTGGATACTTGACAGATCTCTAGGAAGATCTATCACGCGTCGTAGCGCGTTACTATTGTCAAGTACCGGGCCGGCCTGAAAGAGTTCTTTCGCTCGCGTAACTGTCGGGAATAAGACCTCATCTGGTAAGCCTTCACTATGTTCACCGGCTATCCAGACATTGTTCGCACCTGTGACCTGGCCTCTGTGAACACGGCAAATCTCGCCTAATTCAACGTAACCATGGGGTATTGGAATCCGTGTGCGGGTGAAATGTGACCATCGTGATTCGGACTCTAACCTCTCACGACGAACACGTCGCCCACCACGACTGAGGTCCAACAATCCATTAAGTTTTTTTATCCTGGTAAGTCGTACCGACCTAGGTCTCTCGTTAATCGCAAACGTAGTGATTGCAGCGGTGGTCGCCGTACCAGGAAACGGCTCGGCATTCGGTTCGATAACATGAATACTTTGTCCTCCCAAACGTTCCAAAAAAAGATCACGTACGAGTTTCCCGTAGTTTACGTCTAACCATTCAGCTGCAGTGATCAGCGCGCCGCAGTCTCCGTTCTTCCCTCTCTGAGCGATAGCTAGAAAAAAATACACATGCAAGCCGGCAAGAGCACTAGCTTGTAGCCCCATTTCGTCCGACAGATTTTTCAACCACTGTTTCCATTTAGGCTGAATAAGGTGGTGCCGAACATACGGAGGATTTCCGACGAAAAATGTTGCTCCATCGAGATTTCTTAATTTTGTCGTCAAGAAATCCTCAACAAGCACTTCGGATCTGTCATACATTCCACATGCTACGAGATTTGCGCGGGCGGTAAGCGCGGCTAGAGGATCTTTTTCAATCGCGATCAATCTCGCATTCGGAAATCGACGACCAGCTTCGATTAGAAATCGAGCCGAACCCGATCCAGGATCGATTACTTGCGCCGGATCAATTGAGTACTCCGCCCAAGACAGCATTGAATTCACGATAGTCTGCGGGGTGTACACTGCACCTTCATTGCGTCGTTGTGAAGGTGATCGAAGAGCACAGAAAAGCTGACCAAGCGGGTCGTCGCCGTTCGCGATCTGGTTGCTGACTGAATTGATCATGTCCAGTGGAAACTTGCGTTTCTCGGTCAGCAATTTCGCTTCTTTCTTTGTTACGGTATCAATTACATTACCTGAAATAGCAGCCGCTAGATCAGCTAGCGTCGATTCATCTCTAACTAGCAAATCCACATCGCAGTTATCGCCACATGACGTTGCGCTTGCGGCGAGTTCACGGTACTCGTTTCCATCGGTTTCTAGTTTACGTCGTATTTGTGCTTTCATTTTCAAGTGACAATCCTAACGACGTATCCTGTGTTTCGGAGTCCGAAAGTCCGATGTCTTGTATTTCGCATGAGCTCTTCGGAATATCCATGGGACTAGCGTAAATTCCTAATAAGCAATCCTTCCATCGTATATGGCGGCAGACGTGTTGACTGGTCCTGAACGTTAGATCCATCGAAAGATCTTGACTTGACTCGTTGCGGGTCTCTAGCAAATATCTTGAATTTTCATCCATGCAAGCGCTTCTTTACTTCGATATCTGATTGCCCTCATACACAATAACGTCTCAGAGACGTCTAGGTCAATCAATTCTTCTAGCGAGCTCGCGGTCGAGTTCGTTTCGATAACGTGCTTCAAGCATGCTCGATTTCACGCTTCATGTTACAAGTCGAGAGATGATCGTCTTTTATGTATCCTCCTCTTTGGGGCTAAATAAGTCGTTTTCACGCGGCGCACTCTTGTGTTCGACTACTTGCTCGACCGAGTGAGTTATTCGTAATCCAGTAGTACCACCACGTGTCTGACGTACGCGCACCCGACATATGAGTACATCGTTAACGGCGAAAAACTCTTCTCCGTTAGCAACTCTTTCGAGAAACACTGGATCATCCATATCGACAGAAATAGTCGAAGTACCGTCGTGGAGTCGCCACTTGTTTCCGGGCTTAAACGTAAGCGATACGACGCTGTACGCCGCGGTTTGAACATCGTCCACGAGGATTTCTTCGTCTGTGTATTCACCATCGAAAAACGCCGCTTCGTCCTCTCCTATAGCTGCATCCACTTGGCCATCTCTTCGGACTTCGAAAACATCGATGCCATCCTTGGCTAATGGTTCACTGACAAGCCCTCTGAGTGCGTGTCGAATTCGTTCGTCTTCCATTAACTCGTAGATTCTTGGATTGATTTCAAGCAGTGTTTCAGAACCGATCGTGATTTTCAAAAGCCCCGTTTCCGGATCTGCGTTCACTTGGTCTGGTTTTCGACCACGCAAACGCTTTATCAACCAAAACAGACCTCCGGCGGCGCCTCCTGTTCCCGAAACGGTGAGGAAAATCAACTGATGCAATTGGAGCGCTGCGGTGACCGAATCGCCACTGAACAGACTCACTACTTTTTGCAATGTCGTCTGCACTAACTCAAGACCGACTTCGAACGATCCTTCGGAGGTCGCATTCACGTGAATGTCTACTTTCGCTGAGTCATGGTTGAGCACGGAGTTCGCCGCGTCAAACAACTCACTGATGGACAGTAGCGCAGGCGCAAGGTCTCGAACGGACATTGTTCCATCTTCGACGGCGTCGCCTGAGTAAGCGATCGAGAACTTGCAGGTGCTCATATTCGAATTAGACATCATGTTTAGTCATGGTGGAATCTATCATAGATGGGATGGTCCTGGCCACACAAAGCGATGTGTTCGATGGAATTGATCGCCTTCAGCACTTACCAGTCTGTGTTGGGGAGGAAGAAATATCGATTACTCTGTACCTGCATGCGTATTGATGTCGGGAAGCTGAGATCTACCTGCTCAAGGCGCTGGACAAAACGCGTCTTGCATTTAAATTGAATCGAACAGCACTAATGTTGTGCTGGAGAAATGCTCAACTGTAATTTGTGCATCGGCAACAGCATGTAACCATATTTAGACCATTGATGTAACTTACGAACTTAGCTCGCCGCTAGGATATATTGATCTGGCCAATTGCGTGGCCAGATTCGAGCTGATTATGCGGATTCTCATTTGATATTTGGCGGAAGAGGTAGGAGTCGAACCCACCAGACCTCGATTAGAGGTCTCAACGGCTTTGAAGGCCGCGCGCCCCACCGGAGACGATGCTCTTCCGTGTCAATCGTGTCGATTTCTTCTCTAATCGGCTAGAACGACAAACCTAAACCTACGAGAATTTGCCGAGGCGGAATCAACTCCTCAGAGCTCGCTCCGACGCCGAACACATCGGTGAATCGTGCGTTCACTCCGTCTGTACTTGTCACGTTGATCGCTCTAAGCGTGACGTACCAATCGCCGGCTACCGGTTCGAATCGCGCAACGGCGTTTACCGTTGTGTATTCTGGAACAGAATCCGTACTCGGAGTATTGAAGATGCGATATTGGTATGACCCACGATGGTTTAGCTGGACTGAGAGGAAAAGCTGACCGACATCGAACAGCGATTGCTCGTAATTGATGCCAAAACTAAGCGTGGATCGTGGCGATTTGGCGAGCTCATGACCGAACACGTCGACGATATTCTCCGCACGAGCTCGTTGGATTTCGGGACCGAAAAGCGCGAATCCTTGTGCCAGCAGTGCGTTTGTGGTGGCGTCTGAAGCGACGTTGTCCAGCGAACGATGGTGGCTAGTGATTTCGGTATCCAGCATGGAAACCCGTAGATCAACATCAAGATGGTCGGTCAGTAAGGCGATGATCTCAAATTCCGCTCCCGTGATTCGTGCGTCGGGAATATTGTTGACGCCACCTTCAAAAACCTCAGGATCAGTCGCCTGATACTGCAGGTTGGTATAGTCGTATTGGAAAATCGCGCTGTTCAAGCGGATGCGTCGATCAAGAAAGTCTGACTTCAGCCCAACTTCGATCGTATTAACGGTCTCTTTCTCGTATGTGGGTAGTACAACAATTGGCGCAATCTCGTCTTCTCGTCCGTATGTGAGATTACTTCCTGCCGGCTTGTATCCACGCACCAATGACAAATAGAGCATCGACGCGTCGCTGAGATCACGCTGAAAGGAGAATCGGCCTGTGAGCGTTCGACTGGATGTTGATTGGGTGTCTATGCCGCTTCGACCATAGAAGTTACTGATTTCGCTTTCGACACCGTCTTCCGAGAGCCTTACTCCCGCAATCGCACGGGTGCTCTGGTCAATGTCGTAGTTCCCCTCGAAAAAGAATGAGTGCGCGCGACGTTGACGATCCGCGTCCGTAATAAACCCGTAGTCGCCTAGGGCAAATGCGCGAATTTCTTCGCGTGTGATCGGATCGAATACGCCATCTGCACCGAAATCGATGTACTCTTCGATCACGATGGCAACATCAGTTTGGAAGTAAAAATACCCTGCGATCCAGTCGATTCTGTCGAAGAGTGGGGTCGTTGATGTGAGCTGAATCTCTTGCGTTAGCGTCCGTTGATTGTTGTGCCAAGGATCGTAAATAGCAGGTAGGATGGTGAACGGCGGAAGTGCATTCAGATCGTGGCGATCGTTATCGCGTTTGAGGTCGAGAGTGTCGTCCTGAAAGCTCGAGACAGACTTAAAGATGTAGTCGTCGAGTTGGTACTCGATCGTTGCGCTTGCGAAATTCGCTTCAAGTTCCCAAGTTTGTGGAAAGTCTTGGGCAAGTTCTCGAGGATCTGGAGTTGGGTCCAGAATGCCTTTCTGCGCGGGTCCATTTCTGTGGTTTGTCGAAATTTGGAGCGCGAAGTCCAGCGAGAGCGCTGAAGACGGCTCGACATAGAGTCGTGCCCGCGTTGCAATGTTGCTGCCATCGTCAAGCTCTTGATTCAGCGTGATGTTCTGGCTGTATCCCGCGTGGTGATCTGTGGCCAACGAAAGCCTCAGCGCTGCGCTTGACGAGAGTGGAACGTTGAAGACTCCTCTTGTTCGCGTCGTGTCGTACGACCCATACTCGACGCCTACCTCGCCGAGTCTCTGATCGAAACTGGGTCTTGTCGTAACGACATTAATCGCGCCGCCCGTCGAGTTTTGACCGAACAATGTGCCTTGTGGACCGCGTATGACTTCGAGGCGCTCGATGTCGAGCAACTTGGCTTGCATGACGTGCGGCGAAGCCATGTACACGCCATCCACGTGATACGAGACGGCAGGACTCGCGATCACGTTTTGATTAGCCTCATTGCCGACGCCTCGCATTGACATGACCAATTGAGTACCTTCGTTTTTTACCACGTTCAAGCCCGGTACTAATGCGTTTAAATCGACTAGGCTGTTGACGCTGTATAGGTCAAGTTCAATGCCGCTCATGACGGTGACTGCCTGCGATGTCTCTTGGAGGCTCGCAACACGTTTCTCAGCGGTCACGATCACTTCTTCGAGCTGTAAATCGGATTCCGCAGATGTCCAGGACGCAATGAGGGACAAAAACACAACACAGACTTGGCCGATTACTCGGCAGCTCTCAAACTGGTTCATGTTGGGTTAGCTGAAGCGCGAAGGGTCGCCGATGGCTCCATCGGAGCGTAGTGAATTCAGTTGGTCTGTGTTCAAACCAAGTTCGACCGCCAAAACATCGTCTGTGTGTTCTCCGAGGTGGGGAGGTCGTGTCATTTCGAAGTCGGACTTGGAAAGACGCGGCGCAAAACCTAGCATCGGTACCTTCCCATGCACAGGCAGCTCCATTTCGTGGATGAAACCACGTGCCTTCAGATGCTTATCGTGGTGTAGCTCGCCAGTATCGAGGCAGGCTGAACAAGGGACTCCCGCGCCTGCAATCGTTTCCATCGCTTCATACTTCGTACGTGTACTACACCATTCCGTAATTTCGGCGTAGAGAGCCGCCCCGTTTTGGACGCGCGATCGCATATCCTCGAACCGGGGGTCGACAAGCAAATCTGGACGGTCCATGCTTGCGCACAGCGCGTCCCAATGTCCCGCGTTTACGGGCATCAAATAGATATAGTCGTTAGGTCCAAACGGTTTACACGGATAAATATTGACCGGCGGTAGGCCTCCGGCATTACCGTTTCGGCTTGTCGCTTTGGTACCCCAGGCGGACCCTATATACGCCCGCGTACGGACGTAGTAAGCCATCGCTTCCTGCATCGAGAGCTCAATTTCTTGTCCTTCGCCTGTACGTAGGAGCTGAATGTAGGCTGCAAGAATCGCCATCGCGGCCTGCACACCGGTGCCAGAGTCACCTGTGGTAGGTCCAGGCATCATGGGTGGCCCGTCTGCCTCACCCGTGATCGAAAAGGCGCCGGCTGCAGCTTGGGCGACCATGTCCATGCACCGGAAGCCAGAATATGGACCTTCAACCCCAAAGCCCTTGATCCGCGCATAGATTATCTTGGGATTAACTTCACTGAGGACGTCGTAGCCAATATCCAATTTTTCAGTAACGCCTGGACCGTAGTTTTCGACGAACACATCGAAATTCGGCGCGAGCTGTAGTAGGAGTTCTCGGCCGCGCTCACTACGAAGATTGAGTGCGACGCTGCGCTTGTTGGCGTTCCATGCACAGAAATACTGCGAGTAGTCGATATTGGAAGTTCGTCCGACACCTCGGCCAGGGTCGCCGTTTTCAGGCGGCTCAATCTTGACGACGTCAGCACCGAGCCAAGCAAGCGCTTGGGTACACGAGGTTCCCGCCTCGTACTGCGTCATGTCGAGAATGCGGATTCCGTCGAGTGCGGGCATGTGTTCGAGACCGAAGAATGAAGGGTAATTTAGGCCGGATAGACGCGCGACAATCTACGAAAAGCCGCGTTCATCCGGCAATGCGATTTTATCCAGCTGCACGACTCTTAAGGGTGGTTGAGACTAGATCAAGGAAGTAATTCGACGTCGAATGGCTACACGGTCATGAGTATTACGATGTTTGTCATGTCGTATTTAGTGTGCACTTGAGGCAATTGCATGTACGAACCGATAGGAAGAACCGATTGCATAATTGATTTTGATATGGGAAACCAACGCTGAAGGTTTCTTCAGTGGCTTCCCCTAAGTGGGTTGGTGAATAAGGTATGCCGCAAGATCTCCGATGCGCGGACGAACTACTCGAATGCGTCCATGCGGGCAGTACCAATCTCTTACTCGGCGTCAAGGCAATCTCGCAACTCCTGAACCCCGAGGCTGATCTGGCTTGGGTGGATTCCCAATTGCTTGATCTCGCAGGTAAGGCTCGTAAACACGGTGAGTCCGTCGATGCTTTGCTCAAGACATTTCACGACGAAGGATTTCTTGGCTTAGCCGCCGATGAATTCCACGAATACTCGAATAGTGATATTGAACAGGTACTTAGGAAGCGGCGGGGACTACCGATCACGTACGTCGCAGTGATTATCGGCGTGTGCGATCACTTGAGCCTTCCGAGTCACGGCGTGAATTTTCCCGGCGTTTTTTTGGCTCAAGTTGATAATCGAATTGTCAATCCGATTGATTTCAGTGTTCTTGACTACGATGCGTTTACGACTGACCTAAGGAAGAAGGACATCAGCGTACCGGATCATCCCGAGCTGGCCAGTAACGCGGATATTCTTAAGCGGATGTTCAACAACCTGCAGGAGGTCGCATCGGTCAAAGGCGACGTCGTTCGTCGGCTTGAGTTCGTCGACTACATGCAGTTGATTGAACCGAATGATTGGTACTCTCACTTTAAGCGTGCCGAAGCTTGGGTTTCGATGGGAGACTACAGCGCGGCGAAAGCAGAATTAGAAATCTCGCGTGACCTACTTGACGATGAGTCTGCCATTGCGATGATCGATCAGAATCTGAAGCGGTTAACGACAGGATCAAACGACGACCAAGTCATGCACTGATGAGGTAATCTCCTATATTGACAGCCGCTAAAGAACGGCGCGGTAGTCGAGTCCGAGCATAATGGGAACAGATGGCGTTTGCCACCAGTCTAATGCACATTAATCTTATTTACGTACTGTAGACCTTACACGAAATCATTAATTGGACTAACCAATTCAAAATTAATTGTACGAAATTGGTCGACAATTCGATCATTTTGGTATATAGTTTGGTCTAGGAACATAAACAGGGGTTGTTTCATGGATCGGAACTTTCTTGGTCGGTCCGGATCTGCTTGTGCACGTCAGTACTTCGGTCGCTTTGGGGTGATCGCAGTCGGTGCGATATTGACTCTTCTCCCGTCGACGCTAACTGTGACGGCGCAGGAGGATGAAGAAGAAGAGGTTATCGAGGAGATCGTGGTCACCGGGTCTCGAGCGACGATTCAGAACTCAATCGAAGTCAAGCGCAACTCTGACCTAATCGTTGATGCGCTATCAGCGGATGACATCGGCGACATCCCGGCTCTATCGATCGGAGAAGCACTTGAGACGCTGACGAGCGCGGCTTCTCATCGTGAACAGGGCGGGGCAACCGAGATATCAATTCGAGGCATGGGACCGTTTCTCGGTTCAACCACGGTCAATGGTCGCGAAGCGTCCAACGGCAGCGGCGATCGGTCTGTCAACTTCAGCCAGTTTCCTTCAGAACTGTTCAACAAACTGCAGATCTATAAGACTCAGAGCGCTAGCCTAATCGAAGGTGGCGTGTCGGGACAGATCTCGCTATCGACACTTAAACCGCTAGATTACGGTAAAAGACGGATTCAGTCTGACGTGAAATTCAATCGTAATCCGGACAACAGCAACATCAACATCGCTGAAACCGATATTGGACGGCGTCTTACGGTGAGTTATATCGATCAGTTCGATCTCGATGACGGCAGTCAGTTCGGTCTTTCACTAGGAGTCCAATCCAATACCACGACGAATCCAGAACAAGAGTACCGTTCCAGCAGTGGGTATCGTGATTGTCGTGCCGACCCCGCAGTTTCGGGCGGCTTATACCGAACTTCGAGCGGTAACTGCGACAGTGGCACTGGAAATCTGAATCTCGTCGTTGATCAATCGACCGGCGTCGCACCGGATGCGAACGCCCCGTTCATCTTCGTGCCGAGTTCACGTTCATATCGTCAAAACATCACCGACGATGAACGAGAATCGTTCTTTACAGCGCTGCAGTATCGGAGTAATGGGGGAACCGACCTAAGTTTCGATCTCCAAATCTCTGATCGCGATTTCTCGGAAGTCCGTAATGACCTCGTGTTTGCAGAGCATCGGCGAATGACGAGTGGCTTAACCGCAGATAGCTATGTTTTTGACGCGGACGGTTCGATTGGCTCATTTACGAACGAAGGACGGGTTGAAACCCATAGTCAGTATCAAGAGAGATTAGAGTCTTACGTGGGTGGTGGGGTTAGCCTCATCCAACCAGTCAACGATCGTCTTGAACTCTCATTCGATCTTTCATTCTCAGATACAGCAAGGCAGGAGAACATTCTTCAGACCCGCCTTCAGTCGGAAGACAATGACATCTATGGCAACGACGTACCGGCAGACACCGATCGGCCACGAGCGTGGTACACGCTGCGAGGCTCGCCTTCGAGTGTCATGCTCGTACGAATTCGTAACTTCGATGTCACGAACCACGATCTATTTGCCGACTCGGCTCGGACTCGGATTGACCTCAATCAGAAACGCGACAATTCGATTACCGCATTTCGCGGGGACTTTGACTATGACCTAGACGCCGGGACACTCACATCTTTGAAAGGCGGACTTAGGTATTCGAATCTCACGTACACGAGTTTCCCTCGCGTCAGAGACCAAAGAACATTTGCAGATGATGCCATCGCGGGTGCAAGTGAGGCATGCCGCAATGAGACGTTCCCGGAGAGTGGATTTCTTTCCGAACCGGCGAATGGCGAAACTCTTATCACGAACGTAGACGACGACGGCAATGTCATCAGCTCAGGTACGGGTGACACGTGGGCGTCATTTGATCCGTTATGCCTAGTTCGTGAGTTTGTCGGTGTCTTGCCACCGTGGCCGTCACCACAACCATCGGTACAAAACGTGGATGTGGAAGAAGGCACGCTAGCTGGCTACTTGCAGGCGGGTTATGAAACTCAATTTGCGGGACGCCCGGTTCGTGGTAACTTCGGCGTACGCGTCGTGAGTACCAATGTTGACTCCACAGGACTGAGGACCATCTTTACCACGACAAGAAACGAAGACGACACCATCACGGTGAATGAAGATAGTGGTTCTTTCAACGAAGTAGTAGGTGGTTCAAGGTATACCGAGCTTCTACCGAGCTTCACGATGGTGATGGATTGGAGCGATGACGTATTGGTGCGTGGTGGTGTTTTCCGTGGTCTGTCCCGACCAGATCCAGCAGATCTCGGCTTTGGTCGCAGCTTGTCCGTTGACGATGATGACGCCACATCGATCGCGGATCTCGTCGGTACAGCAAACGCGTCAGGTAATCCAGATTTGCTACCGCTGACTTCGTGGAATTTGGATTTCGCGGTCGAGTGGTATCCAAATGAAGATTCGATTTTCGCAGTCGGTGCGTACTACAAGCGCTTCCTGGGCGGCTATGAGAACGCTCAGCGAGTAGAGAACTTCAATATTGATGGGCAGGATTTCCCTGCGGCTGTGACGACGTCACGAACTGACGAGGAAGAGAGTACGCTCACTGGAATTGAAATGACGCTAGCCCATTCGTTCAACTATCTACCAGGTCTTCTTCGTGGCTTGGGAACCAAGATCAGCTTGAATTTAGCGAATTCTGACTTCGAGTTCGAAGATCAAAATTTCGGTGCCTCTCAAGTACTTAATGAGGCGGGTAATGTCGTTTCTGCACGGGTCGGCATCGTCCCGCCAGCGAATCTATTTGGCTTCTCGGAACGAGTCGTTTCTACTCAGCTCTACTACGATATCGGCAAGGTGGATCTGCAATTGATCTACAAGAATCGCACCGAGTACTTCCAACAGTTTATTAGTTCGCCCGGCATTATTCGCTATGTTGGAGACAACGAGGTACTTGAGGCAAGGGCTACCTATAAGCTCACCAACAAGATTTCGTTCCGACTTGAGGCGATTAACCTGTTTGACGAACCAAAGACGCAGTTTATTCCGGTACGCGGATACCTCACTGAACTGAACAGTTACGGACCTCGAATGTTCCTTGGATTCAGGATAAAAATGTAGGTCTTACGCTCTGAACCCTGCCGTGGACGTGGATAGCAGCCGAACCGTGATTCTACGTTCGCGGCGGGTTCTGGATTCAAATAATAATCGCCATGATTAGACGCGACCGCGTGTGGAATTGTGGAGTCGTTGCGAGATGCCTGAATTGAAAAAGTATGAAGATATCGCGTCTCAAATTCGAGCGCTCATTGAGCAAGGCAACCTAGAAGCCGGCGCTCGTTTACCTACTGAACGGCAACTCGCAGAGTCGTTTAACGTTAGTCGGGCGACGATTCGACAAGCGGAGATTCAGCTACAGACATTAGGAGTGCTGGAGATCAAGACGGGTTCTGGCGCTTACGTGGTCGGACAAGCGACCGGTTCTGATGAAGTGCTACCAGAAATGACAGCACTAGAACTCACCGAAGCGAGGTCATTACTGGAATCTGAAGCCGCAGCATTAGCGGCAGTTCACATTACCGACTCAGAACTTGCGAAGTTGCAAGAATGCATCGAAGTGATGAATCGTGCTCTTCCAGATGACGATGAAGTCGCTGATGGCGCTGATCGAGACTTCCACTTAGGGATCGCGGAGGCCTCGAGGAACACGGCCATACTTCATACGGTGCAGATGTTCTGGCGCATGCGCAATGAAATTGAATCCGTTAAACGGGTGTACAAAGCCGTTTGCCTGCAGGACACCGGACCGCGAGGGAAGGAACACTCGGATATATTGAACGCGCTTCGGCTTCGAGATCCGATGGAAGCGCGCGTCGCGATGCGAGCCCATTTCTTTCGACTCTTGGAATCTATGCTGGATGTGTCGACCGCTCAGGCGATTGAGGCTGCACGGAAACAAGCTGACGAGGAAAGGCAGCGCTTTCTTATGAATCCGGCCGTACAGAACATTCGTCGCGAGATTCTCGCGAAGTGACTTAAAACGAATTATTTAGGGTGAGATACACGTATCTGGTTATAAGCCAGATAGTTGCTTAAGGAAGCTCAATGAGATTAGGTTGTATATACATCTGGCGTATTCACGCATTCTTCGTTGGTCTGATATTGACGTCTGGCGTGCTTGCGGAGACTCTTGTAGAAGACAAAGCACAGTTTTACGAGGCGACCGAGGACCTTAAACCAGGCGACACAATCGTTCTTGCAGACGGTGTTTGGCGAGATTTTGAGATCGTCCTAGAAGGCGATGGAACCGCAGAAGCACCGATCACGCTTACCGCTCAGAATAAAGGCAAGGTTGTTATTTCGGGTAGATCGAACTTGCGGATTGCTGGCGAACACTTGATCGTGAGCGGGTTGGTTTTCAAGGACGGATATACGCCAACTAATACCGTTGTTTCGTTTCGTCGTTCGAAAGAGAAACTTGCAAACCATTCGCGAATCACGGAAATCGTGATCGATCACTTCAACAATCCAGAACGACACGAGACGGACTTCTGGGTAATGATGTATGGCAAGCACAATCGCTTTGACCACAACTACCTAGCCGGGAAGAGCAACAAGGGCGTAACGATGGCGGTGCGCCTGGACTCGGAAGCGAGTCAGGAAAACCACCATCGAATTGATCATAACTACTTCGGTCATCGACCGATCCTTGGATCGAATGGCGGCGAAACGCTACGAATCGGAACTAGTGCGTATTCGCTGTCGAATTCATTTAGTGTGGTTGAATCAAACTACTTCGATCGCTGCAACGGCGAGGTCGAGATCGTCTCAAGCAAGTCTGGACGCAATACGTTTAGAGGCAATCTTTTTTTTGAGTCGCAAGGCACCCTGACGCTGCGCCATGGCAACGACAACACGATTGAGAACAACGTCTTTTTGGGTAACCAGGTTGCACACACGGGCGGGATTCGTGTCATCAATAAGCGCCAGCTCGTAAGAAACAACTATCTATCCGGCTTGACAGGACATCGATTCGGTGGCGCATTGGTCGTGATGAACGGCGTACCAAACTCACCTATCAATCGGTATCACCAAGTTGAAGAGTCGACGATCGAACACAATTCGGTTATCGATAGTCTACACGTAGAACTCGCGGCCGGCGCAGATGAGGAGCGTTCTGCACCCCCGATTACGACGACATTCAGTCGGAACCTTTTCTTCAACAACGAGCCAGCTGCGGTTTTTGCTGTTCACGACGATATAAGCGGTATTGAGCTTGCCGAAAACCTATCAAATCGACAACCGCCTGAAGAACTGCGACACGGCGTGCGTCTCGTCGACTTCGACATGAGCGCAGCGGCGAATGGGCTTTTGTACCCCGTTGATGATGAACTTCGTAACGTTGGTGCGGACGTGTCGTTGAAAGTGCTGACCAGAGACGAAACTGGACCTACGTGGTATCCGAAACCGGTGCTCAAGGCTTCGTTCGATCCGCCGTTAGAGGCAGGTGACGATTTAGAAGCAGATCCATCTCCCGAAAACGAAGCAACATGGGGTCCAAAACCTTCCTTTTATCCCGGCTTCGATACAGGCGATGTCGTCCACCTAAACCCAGGCAACAACGCACTCACCCGAGCATTAGCGCGAGCGGTGAAGGGCGATACTTTCGTGTTGAATGACGGTGACTACGTTGAGTCGTCGACCCTAGTCATCG
>LXNI01001442.1_pt1 | contig 20672 bp, 17 predicted proteins | sample 809091 | NCBI WGS metagenome assembly LXNI01 (sample SAMN04870527, study PRJNA318959) | sponge metagenome | biome: 01000161; feature: marine sponge reef; material: water | host: Sarcotragus foetidus | place: Greece: Milos, Mediterranean Sea | collected 2013-05-29 | depth 5-7 m | reverse complement strand
CCAAGCCGCGTGACGCCGCAAGGCCGGTGCCTGAGGGCGCGATGGTGGACGCCGCGGGCATCGGACCCATCATCACGCCCAACGAGGACTTTTACCGGATCGACACGGCCCTGAGCATTCCCCAGGTTGACCTGTCCAGCTGGACGCTCAAGATCGAGGGCCTGGTGGACCGGCCCTACGAGTTGACCTACGACGAATTGCTGGACCTTTCGCGCGTCGAGCGCCACGTCACCCTGTGCTGCGTCTCAAACGAAGTCGGCGGCGACCTGGTGGATAACGCGAAGTGGTTGGGCGTGCCGCTGACAGAACTGCTGGACCGCGCGGGCTTGCAAGCGGAGGCCAGCCAGATCGTCGGCATGTCGGTGGACGGCTTCACCGCGGGATTCCCGGTGGACACCGTCTACGACGGGCGCCAGGCGCTGGTGGCCGTGGGCATGAACGACGAGCCGCTGCCGCTGAAGCATGGCTTTCCGGCCCGGCTGGTCGTAGCGGGCCTCTACGGCTACGTCTCGGCCACGAAATGGCTGGACGCGATCGTGGTGAACCGGTGGGAGGAATTCGACGGCTACTGGATTCCACGCGGCTGGTCCAAGGAAGGACCGATCAAGACGCAGTCGCGGATTGACGTTCCGGGCAATGGCCGCACGCTGCAACCGGGCCTGCAGCCCATCGCCGGCGTGGCTTGGGCGCAAGACCGGGGCATTTCCAAGGTCGAGGTCCAGATAGGCGACGGCGGCTGGCAGGAGACGCAGCTTGGCGAGGCGATTTCCAAGGACACCTGGCTCCAGTGGGTCCTGCCCTGGGAAGCCACGCCTGGCCGCCACGTGATCGCCGTCCGAGCCACCGACACCACCGGCGAAACCCAGACCGCCGCCATCAGTTCGTCAGACCCCGACGGCGCGACGGGTCACCACACCATCGTGGTGGAGGTCAGCGGGTAGGGGACTCCACCGTTAGGCGTAGTCCCCGTGGGCTCCGGTGCCGCTGGGGTCGGCGAGTTCGTCGGCGCCGCAGAGGTAGCGCCACCAGTCGGCGCGTTCCTGGGCCACGGCGGAGGATTCGCCGGTGAGGTTGTGGGCGTTCTTGTTCATGCGGAAGAAGCGCCGAATTTCCTCGCTGTCCCAGCCGTCGGTGTTGAAGATGCCGCGCTGCGGGACCCGCGGGTTGTAGCGAATCTTGAACATGAACCGCCACTGATCGATCTCGTTGGTCTGGGCGCAGTGCCAGAGGGCCTCGTGCATGAACACGATCCGTCCGGCCTTGCCGGACAGGCGCTTCTGACCGGTAATGTTCTTGTAACGGGCCGTGTCGGGGCCGAGCACCGAGCGCATGTGCGACCCGGGCAGCACCAGCGTCGGACCCATTTCGTGCGGGGTGTCGTGGGCGAAGTAGGCCGTGAGAATGTCGAACGACCAGGGGTGCACGCGCGGCAGCCGCACCTGGCGCCGTCCGCCGGCGTCCACGTGCCACTGCTGGGCCGTTTCCTGGCGGGGGCCGGTGCAGTGCAAGGCGGAGTGGCTGGCGACGTGCCCGGGGCCCAGCAGACTCTGCAGAACGGCCTTCACGCGCGGCAGGTTGTGTACGGCGCGCACGGCGGCGGAACGTTCGTAGAAGCCGTGCGCGTTGTCCGTAATGTGCCAGCGCACTTCGGGAATGGGGCCGTCGTCGGTGACCGATGCCATTTCGTCGGCGTAGACGGCTTCGCTCAGTTCGTCCGGCACCAGATCGTCGAACTCGATGAATCCGTCGATGACGAACCGCGCCATCTGGTGCACGTCCAGGAGTTCGGTCTGCGGTACGACTTCGGTCTCTGCGATCGCCATCGTTTGCCCCTTCCGCTTGGGCGCTCTACGAGCGCCGGTGACGACTACCCCTCGACTTCGACGTTGCGTTCCAGCCAAAACTCGTTCGCCAGCTGTCCCGTCCCCGTGGCCGCGCTGCGTTCCGGCAGTGGACTGGCTTGGAAAACACGCCAGCCATCACGCATGGCATCCAGCACGGACTCGTACGGCGCCTGGTACTCGCTGCCTGTTTGCATTTGCACGGCGTCCGCCGGCAGGGCGCCGTCGTAGAGCGCCCAGGCAACGGTCTGCGACCCCAGGTCGCCCGACTGGAGATGCAGGATCAGAATCTGCTGCCGAACTGGCGACATTTCGTCCCCTTGCGGCGAAGCGCGCGGCTTATGGTACCGAGGCCGGGCGGAACGAACCCTCGATATAATTGAGTAGCGGGGCGAAGGGGGAGGTTGGGCGGCCATGTTCACCCTGACGAGCGAGCAGGTCGCGTTCTACAACGAGCGCGGATACCTGCGTCTGCGCAACGTGTTCTCACCCGACGAGGTCGAGTTCCAGTCCGTTGAGCTTGAGCGCCTGATGCTGGAATGGGCCCAGCAGACCCCGGGCTGGCGCGGGCCCTGGCGCAAGGCCTACATGACCGCCGAAGAGGACGAGCGCGCGCGCCTGACGGCCATGCACGAGTTGCAGAATTACTCCGAGGCGTTCGCGCGGGCGGTCGTAAACGACCGGCTCACCGGCGCCGTGGCCGACCTGATCGGTCCGGACGTGGAGTTGCACCACACCACGCTGCACGCGAAGGCCCCGGACATGGGAACGCCGTTTCCCATGCACCAGGACCACCCGTTCTACGAGCACGAGGGTCCCGCCTACGTGGACGCAATTGTGCATATCGATACGGCAAACGAGGAGAACGGCTGCCTACAATTTCTTGAAGGAAGTCACACGCTGGGGCCGCTTCAGCACATCCGAGGCCCCGAATCGAGCCCGCACTTGCCGACGGACCAGTACCGCCTGGAGGACGCCGTGTCGGTTCCGGCCGAGGCCGGGGACGTGGTGTTCTTCAGCTACTACACCATCCACGGTTCGGCGCCCAACCGGACGGACCAGTGGCGGCGCCTTGTCAGGTTTGGCTATCGCGACCCGGACAACGTCCAGACGGCCGGTCAAGGCCTGGGGCGCGACGGTCTGATGGTGCGCGGGCAGAAGAGGAATCGAGCAGCCTGACTCATGCGTACGGTCGAGCGCCGACACGGACACGGCTGGAGTAGGCGCGCCTTCGGAGAGTTGCATTGACCGGCCGGCAGCGTTATGCGGCGCTGGCCCTTGTGGTTGTTGCGGTGATCGGCGCTATCGCATTGATCGAAATCGTCGTGTCGCCGCCCGATCCTACGGTTGGCGTCGGACTGCCCGGCGCGGACGAGGCTCAGACGGCCGCCCCAATTGCCGAGACTCCCGCGTCTACCCAGGCTGTCGTGGCGGCGCCCGTTGCGGACACACCTGGCGCGTCGGCCACCAGCGCACCTTCGACGCCGACCAGTGCGCCCACCGTGGCGACCAGTGCGCCGGCTCCTGTCGCGAGTGTTCTCACACCGGCTCCCACGCCGCAGGTGGTGGTCGGGCAACTACCCGAATTGCCAGTCATCGGCACGGCGCCTGAATTCGCGGGCGTTACCGCGTGGCTCAACAGTGAAGTGCTGACAATGGACGAACTGCGCGGGCGTCCCGTTCTGATCGACTTCTGGACCTTTGGCTGCATCAACTGCATTCGCACGCTGCCGCATGTCCGTGCCTGGCACGACGCCTACGCGCCGCACGGGCTGGTGATCGTCGGCGTGCACACGCCCGAGTTCAGGCACGAGTACGTGGAAGAAAACGTGCGTGAGTCGTTGCCATCGCGCGGGGTGATCTGGCCGGTCGCCATGGACAACGATTACAAGACCTGGCGCGCCTATAACAACCGCTTCTGGCCGCACAAATTCCTGATTGACCAGGAGGGACAGATTCGCTATCACCACATCGGCGAGGGCGCATACCAGGAAACCGAGAAGGCCATTCGCTCGCTGTTGGCGGAAGCGGGCACGGATCTCTCGCATATCCCGCTTTCAAGCGCTTCGATTCCACGCAAGACGACACCTTCGCCGTCTACCGGGCCTCGGTCACTCTTCGCGGGCAGCGGATTCACGTTCGGTTCCTACCTGGGCAATCCGACTGGGACGCCCGAGGATGGGGCGCGCGAGTTCACCGACAATGTCGAACACAGTGCGGAGCGCCTCTATCTTGACGGTCGCTGGGACTGGGTGCCAAACGCCGCGCTGGCGCAGCCCCAGGCTGACGACACGGCGCGTGTCTCCGTTCCGTTTCACGCCCAGACTGTCTCGGTGAGCTTCGGTGCGTCTAGCGGCGAACCGCTTCGCGTGCTGGTGACGGTCGACGGCGAGCCAATCCCGGCTGACCGCCGGGGCGGCGATGTCCTGACTGGACCCGACGGCCAGACGCACGTACTTGTTGACCAGTTTCGGTTGTACGACATTCTGCGGAACGGTTCGGAAAGCGTTGGCGAACTGCAGTTCAGCGTCGGTGCGCCCGGGTTGGCGCTGTACGCCGTCTCGCTCACCTAGGTTTCGGCCCGCGGGTCATGGGCGCGTAGCGTGGATCAGCCACTCAACCTCGGTCTGGCCTTCGTAGCCGGCGTCGCATCCTTCATTGCGCCGTGCACGCTAGCGCTCGTACCGGCGTACCTGGCCTATCTGGCCGGATTCACGCTGTCTGACCAGGCCACGGCCAGCCGTGCCCGCGTCCAGGCCGCCACGGTGCTCAACGTCGCCCTCTTTGCCCTGGGCTTCACGGCCGTTTTTGTGGTGCTGGGTTCGTCGCTTGGCGCTATTTCCAGCTTTGCGGGAGGGCAGGCCGTCTGGCTCAATCGCATCGGTGGCCTGTTGATCATCGGCTTCGGCCTGATGACGCTTGGCCTGCTGCGCGTTCCCTTGCTTGAGCGTGGATGGACGGTGGATGACCGATTCGCCCGCCGACTGCGCTACGCCGGATCGCTCATCGTAGGCGGCACCTTCGCCGTGGGCTGGATTCCCTGTGTTGGGCCGATCTTGGGCACGATCCTGGTCCTGGCGGCGACCACGGCCTCGGCGGCAACAGGCGCGGTGCTCCTGACGGCCTATTCGCTGGGCATCATGCTGCCATTCGTTTTGGCCGGCGCGTTTTCGGGCTGGACGCGCGTGCTGCTACGGCGCTATGGGCGGGCGCTCCAATACACCAGCGCCGGCGGCGGGGTGCTGCTGATCGCGCTTGGGGTGATCGTGTTTACGAATCTGATGCCGGTGATCGCCTCACTGGTCCCAATGGGCGGCCCACCCATCAGTTAAGTGAGGCATTCCCACGGTTTACGCAACGAGTTCAGGAGCCGATTGTCGTACGATGAAACAAGAGGCCGTCGCGCTCGTGCGGTGGTCTGCCTACCGACCTGAGATAAATGCCATCTGAGAGTGACGCGACGGCAGGCGGCGACGCGGGCGCGCGTCGGCGTCGTGTTCTGGCCGCGCACGCTGAGCTATTCAACGAGGCGCTGACTGACGAGGCCGACCGCCTGGCCAAGCTCGCCAATGTGGTCGAAGCGCTGGCTCTGGCCGACGACGCCCAGCCGCTCGAGCCGCTGGCGCCAGCAGGCGACCACGTGGAAGGCGCCGTCCGGCTGGAACGCGTGCGGCGCCGGATCGCGCTGTGGTGGGATATCGACGACCCGGCCGCGCTGGTCCAGGCGGCCCTGGAACGCCAGGTCGACATTCTGATCATTGTGCAGGGCTTTCCGCTGTCGATGGCGGTGGACGCCGATTGGGCCAATCAGTTGGTGCTGCTGGATGGCCGGGATCTGACGCTGCTGCTCGAGGGCCGCTGGACGCTCGGTCAGGCCGTGCGATTCAAGCACGGTGAGCAATCTGCGCATGGGCGATTCATATCCCTGCGCGTGGCTCCGCCCGCCGACCTGCCGGACGAGGCCGAATCCGAGTTTCGCCCAGAGGACGGCGACGTCCTGCGCTCCAACGTTGATGACATGCCCTCGGCAGACGACGAAGATGACACGGAGCGGATCGACAATCCGGACATCTGGGACGTCAATACCGGGCGGCGGAATGATCCCGAGCCGATCCCAACGACGATTGGCTCAAACATTGAGTCCCACGAGCAATCCTTCGCTGAGACCGAGGCCATTGAACTCGCCGAAGCGCGGCGGCTGCGCCTGATTCGGACGGGGTTCATGCTGGCGGCGCTGCTTGGCGTGCTGATCGCGGTCTTCGTGGTTCGCGGCCGGCAGGATGCCGAGGCGGCCAGCCTGGACCAGGCGACCAACATAGCAGTGCGGGCCGCCCGACTGGAGTTCGAGGCCTATCAGTCGCTTGACTCAAGCGCGCTGCGTTCGGTGTATGACGAGTCCCTGGCGCAGGAGATCGAAGCACGGGTGCAACAGTTGCGCGCCAGCGGGGTGTACCTGGAAAGCGATGTTTCGATTCAGGTGATTGACGCCAGACTTGAGGGCGAGAGTGCCGGGGTTCTGGTCCGCGAGTCTGGAAACCTGGCTACTCGCCGCAGGGCGGACGGTGAGACCCTTCAGCGCGGTCCTCTGAGCCAGGATGTCGGCTTTTTCCTCGCGCGTACCGCCGATCAGCGATGGCGCGTAGTGCAGCGCGCCCCGGTTGGCTAGCGGGTCACAGGCCCCTCAACGCCTCGATAAATTGGCCGCAGCCCGGCGCTCTGGATATCCTTTGGCAGGCGGTTAGCGCATCCGGGCGACGTAGCCAAGTGGTAAGGCGGGGGTCTGCAAAACCCCTATCCTGGGTTCGATTCCCAGCGTCGCCTCCAGAACTGGTGCCTATGCGGCGGCACGCCGATAGGCGGAAGCGTTAGCTAAGGGCGTCCGTCATCACCCGGCGCTGGCAGCCTGCCGTACGCGCCGCCAAACCTGGTCCACAAAGACACGCGAAAGGTCGGAATCCCACGCGAGTGCATCCGGATCGTCGGCATGCGCGTACAACCAGGCTGTCACAATGTGCCGTTCGAATTCGTTGCCGCCGGATTCGGGCCGGCTCGCACTCCCAAGGCGCTTAAGGGCGGCGCGTAGCGCCGGGCGACGCGGACGGGCGATCGACTCGATCCCTTCGATGGCGCCATTCTCGATTCGTACAAGTTCCGCATGTCCCGGGGTCGCGCCGGGAGAGATTGCCAGCACTGGTACAGCACCCAGACCGCCGCGCACCGGGTGGCGCAGCACACGGACGCGGCGAATGCGGCGGGCTAGGGCTCCTCGGTCCGAGACGTCGGCCTCGGAAGCGTCCACGATTTGCAGAGCCGCTTCCCGACCCACTCCCAGGAATGCAACGGCTGCGTTACGTCGCCAGGCCGGAACCCGCTTGTCGAGGGAGCGACGCGAGGGCAGCTCGAAAGTCCGCCGCGCCGCGTCGCTCGCCAGCCGGGCGTCTCGCGATGTCGGAAACGGTCCCAGGTAGTCGGCCCCATCATCGCGCGGAACGGCGGCGGTGTGGGTTGCGGCGGATTCGGCGGGTCCCACCCGCACGAAACGCCGGCCAATGCGCCAGCGGCGGTTACGGTTATAGGTGGGGGACAGCGTGGTGATCAGCTCGGCCTCGCGCACGAGAGCGCGCAGTTCCGATCCCGTTGGTTCCCACTCGATGGCGTCAATCTGCTCCAGCATCCCGTCGCGACGCCGAACGAAGCCGGCCGAGTCGGTGAAGTGGCTGCGCACACGTCGCTGGAGGGAGGTGGACTTGCCGACGTAGAGCGGCCGACCGGCCGTGTCGCGAAAGATGTAGACGCCTGGCGAGGGCGGCAGATTGCGCGACGCCCAGCGCGCCAGTTCCCGTGCGCGCCGCGGGTGGCGGCTTTCCGGCCCGCCCTGGGCCGCCAGCTGCCGGAGATCGCCCAGCGTGCGTGCATCCTTGGCGCCCGCCGTGCCCAGGAGGAATTGAAGCAGCTGAGCCGTGACCCCGGCGTCGTCCAAGGCTCGATGGGCAGGCGTGTCGGAGATGCCGGCCGCCTCCAGCACGGTGGCCAGACCGCTGCCGGGCAAATCGGGCATCAGGGCGGCACTCAGCTCCATGGTGTCCAGACCGTCGCCAGGAAACAGGGCGCGGCCCGACCACACAGCTTCTCGATTCAGGTAGCCGAGATCAGTAGGCAGGTTGTGCGCGACCAGGACAGCGCCGGACTGAAACTCCCGGAACTCATCCAGCACCGTCTCGATGGGCGGCGCGCCGACCAGCATCTCGTCCGTGATGCCGGTGTATCGCGTGACGAACTTCGATACACGACCCGGAACGCGCACCAGCGAGGTGTAGCGCGCGATTTCGCGGCCCTCGCGCAGGCGCAGCGCTCCGACTTCCAGCACGCGATGCCGGCCGCCGCGCCCGCCGTTGGTTTCAATGTCGAACACGACGAACTCGGTTTCGTCGATGGCATCGGAGCGATGCGACCAGGCCGCCAGGCCCCAATGCCCCGCCGCGACGGTCGCCAAACGGTCGTCGGCTTCCAGCAGGGGGGTCAGGATGCGCGCACCAATGTGGGCGCCGCCGGCCTCCACGTGCAGCACGGCGCGCGCCAACTGCTGCATGGTCATTGGGCGCCCCGCCTCTTCAAGCGTGGTCACCGCCGCCTCGACTAAGACGCTGCGGCGGCCCGGGTTGGCCGCCTCGGCGGTTCCAGCCGTTGGACTCACTCGTCGGCGGAACGGCCGCCGAACACGAGCGACCCGAAGGCACCGACCGCGGCCACGATCATGGTCCCGAGCAGTGCCGAGCCGAGGTCAACGATCGTGAAGTCGTCAACAAGCATCGTCGCGCCCCAGAACACTAACGCGCTGATTACGAAGTGCGACAGCCCAAATGTCAGCAGTTTCAGGAGGCAGCTGATGGGCTTGAGGACGAGCTCCAGCGCCGGACGAACGTAGGAGTTCAGAACGGCCAGCGCCACGGCGAGGGCGAAGATTGCCAGCCAGAACCGATCGCTGCCTCGCTCCGGCAGAACAATGCCCTCGTCAAGCAGTTGAGTTACCGCGAGCACAGCAAAGAAATTCGTGACGAGCCGGGCCAGCACGTAGCTGATTTCGCGACTAAGCCAGCCCATTGCTTACAAGCCGAGGCCGGCAATGCCTCCGTGCGTGCTGCCCGGCGACGGGCCGTCAAATGTGAGGGCGAAAGGCGGCAGGATGATGCTGTTCACCTACAGTTCCCTTCCACCAGCCGGGCCCGCGACAGTTAAGGTTAGCCCGCGTCCGGCTCCGTCACCTTCACGCCTACGATTTCCTCCAGGCGCTTGAAGGTGGCGGCCGCGTCCAGGTCGCCCCAGCCATGCGCCCGAATCTCCTGATAGATCGCGTCCGCCTGCGCCGTTGCCACCAACGGAACCCCGCTCTGACGACCCACCTCCAGCGCCAGCCCCAGGTCCTTCAGTAAAAGGTCCACGGCAAAGTTGGCGCTGTAGTCCTGGGGAAGGACCAGGTTCGGGATGTCCACTTCCATGCAGCGGCTGGCCGCGAAGGCGCCCATTAGCGTCTCGTAGAGCTGGCGCGGGTTCAGGCCATTCTTGACCGCCAGCACAAAGGCCTCGGCGTTGGCTTGACGGACGCTGGCGATGATCATCTGGTTGGTGAGCTTGGCGATGCAGCCGGTGCCGGCCGGACCGAAGTGCTCGATCTTGCCTCCGATGATGTTCAGGACTTCGCTGCCCTGCGCGAACGACTCCTCGGAGCCCCCCACGAACACGGCCAACGTCCCGGCCTCGGCGCCGCCAGGGCCTCCGCTAACCGGCGCGTCCAGGTAATTCACACCCTTGGCGGCCGCGGCCTCGGCACAGGTTTGGGCCGTGTCTGGACCGTTGGTTCCGAAGTCGATCCAGAGTTGCCCCTCGCGCGCACTCTCAATCGCGCCGTCCGCGCCCAGCAGGAGTTCCAGCGAGATTTCCGGCGTCGGCACGTTCACGCACACCACGTCCGACTGCGCGGCCACCTCGGCCGGCGTGCTGGCAGCCGTGCCGCCGCCGGCCACGAAGTCGTCAACCTTGCCGCGGCTGCGGTTGTGCACGATCAACTCGTGCCCGGCCGCGCGCAGGTTGATCGCCATGGGCATGCCCATCTTCCCGAGACCGATGTAGCCGATTCGCATGTTGGCGTGCTCCCTCGCTGCCGTGCCTGGCGCTAGACCTGCGCCCAGGCGAGTTGGAATGTGCGCTTGCAGTTGCCGATTATCGCGGCCGCGGACTGGTCCGGCGCGGGCTTCATCTCGAATGAGACGAGCGGCATCGGCGTGGGCAGGTCGCGCTCAAAGTACCCGATCTCCATCAGCGTCTTGAGGTAGGCCGTCAGTTCCGGCACGTCGTTCTCGCCCGCCGGATCGCCGAAGACCGGGTGCTGGTCGCCATACTGCGGGTGATTGCGGTCGCGCATGACGCAGTTGCCGATGTGCGCCTGGATTAGGTGCTCGCCAGCGGCCCGCAGCGATGTCGGAGGATCTTCGTCCAGCAGCGGCAGGTGACTCAGGTCCAGGCACAGCCCGAAGTTCGGAGTGGACGCGCGAACCATCTCGCTGACCCGCACGCACAGGTCGATCGGCCCCAGCAACGAGTTCTTTTCGATCGCGCGGTCGAACTGCTCCAGGGCGATCCAGATGTTCTGCCGCCCGGCGTAGTCGCAGAGTTCGGTCAGCGACTCGACGACGCTCGCTACCGCGGCTTCCTCGCCTCCCGGCGCGGGGGCCGAATTCGGTCCGTCCAGCAGCGTCACCATCGTGATGCCCAGTTCGGCCGCCTCGTCGATGGCGCCCTTGACCTGGGTCACCGCGTTGCCCCGCGCGTCCGCGTCGGTGGCGGCGAGGTTCAGGCCGCGGCTAAGAAGCAGGGGATGCGCCCCGTAGCCCAGCGTCAGGTGCGCGGACTCCGCCAGCCGGCGCATAGCGGCGCGCTCGGCAGGGTCGTTGATGTGCGCGATCTCCAGCGCGTGGAAGAACCCGTCGGCCGCCAGCGCTTCCGCGGATTCAACGGTGGATCCGTCGCCGGACTGGAGTTCGGGGTGCAGCATGAACTGCACGATCCCGATGTGCATGTAAGCCTCGGGCGGTCGATTCACGGCGGCGAACCTCACTCAGGCGGGTGGGCGCACGGCGTCCTTATGGTGACGCGAGCCCATCGGATGTGTCGAACGAATCCGTTGTCGGCGGCGCTCAGACGCCAACCGCCGCCGGCTCGTACTCGGGCAGGTACTCCTTCACGGCCTCAAACGCGTCGTCAATGGCCGCGTCGTCCAACGAGGTTTTCGGCGGCGCCACCCAGGGTTCCATGATCCCCAGCCGGCTCAACACGCCCTTGGCTGTGGCCTGCATGAACGGCGAGGCATCGCTCAGCGCGCGCAGAAACGCATGCTGTCGGTTCTGGGCAGCTGCGGCGGCTTCCAGATCGCCGTCGCACCAGGCGTTGTAGATGGCACAGACGAGCTGTGGCGCCACGTTGGGCGCGGGGCCGGTCGTGCCGGCGGCGCCCGAGTTGAGCGCGTGCAGCAGCGTGGCATCCCCGCCCACGATCACTCGAAAGTCGTCGCCGCGCATCGCGTCCAGGTAGTCCAACAGGTTCTGCGGGCTACCCGAGCTGTCCTTCGTCCCCTGCACGCCCACGTCTCGCAGGCGAAGCAGCGTGGCCGCATCCACCGACACTTTGGTCATGCTAGGAATGTTGTAGAGGAGCACCGGCACCGGCGAGGCGGCCACGAGGTCCTCGAAGTAGCGCACGACCTCGTCGTCGCTCATGGGGAAATAGAACGGCGGGTTGACCAGCAAGCCGTCGGCGCCCAGGTCCCCCGCCTGAACGGCCTGGCGGTGCGTTCGCTCCACGCAGGGCTGGCCGCAGGCCACGATGACCGGGACTTCACCGTCGGCTTCCTCGACGCCAGCACTGATCGCCACCGCGCGCTGGTCGTCGTCGATCGCTGCAAACTCGCCGGTTGTGCCGAGCAGCACATAGCCATGGCAGCCAGCATCGAGAACTCTACGGGCCAGCCGCCGCATCGCGGGGCCGTCCGCCGTCAGGTCCGCGGTCAACGGCGTGAGCAAAGCCGGAATCACGCCGTGCAGGCGTTCCTGGAACCGGGTCATAGTCTGAGCGCCCCAATCAGGTCGGTAGCTCGGAGTATAGAGATTGCGCCAGATTCAGATGTTGGAGCGCGTCTGGCCCCCATCCACGTTCAGGCAGGCGCCTGTTACCAGGCTGGCCTGATCCGAGGCCAGGAACGCCACGACCGCGGCAACTTCCTCGGGCCGGCCGAACCTTCCCATGGGAAAGTCCCGCCGCAAAAACTCCGCCATGCCCTCGGGATCCGCCTGCATACCCTGCTCCCAGCCGCCGCCGGGAAAGATGATCGAGCCGGGCGCCACCGCGTTCACCGTGATTCCCTCCGGCGCCAGCTCCCGGGCCATGGTCTTGGACAGGCTGTTCATAGCCGACTTGGCCGCGTTGTAGGTCGGCGGACCGCCTTGCTCGCGCCCGTAGATCGAGGTGATGTGGATGATCCGTCCCGCCCCCTGCGCCCGCATGTGCGGCAGGGCCGCGCGGCTGGCCCGGATAGCAGGCCACAGGTTCACGTCCAGCGTCGCGGCCCAGTCGTCGTCGGTCGCTTCCTGAAAGGTCCCGCCGCCGGTGGAGCCGCCCACATTGTTCACCAGCACGTCCAGCCGACCGAAGGCTTCGACGGTTTGCTCGACCGCATGTTCGGAGGCCGCCGCCTCGGCCATGTCCACCGCGAACCCGGCTGCGCGCCCGCCGGCTGCTTCGATCTCTCCCACCGTCTTGTCGAGGTGCTCAAGTCCGCGTGCCGTAATCGCCACGTTGCAGCCCTCAGCCGCCAGCGCCAACGCAATCGACCGCCCAATCCCCCGGCTGCCGCCGGTTACCAACGCCGCCTTCCCACTCAGTCCCAGGTCCATGGCTTCGCTCCTTTAGCTTTGGTTTGCGCCAGGGTTCCAGCGCCTCGGCTTCGGCTGGGCCAGCCACGCCAATAAATTGTCCAGCGGTAGCGCGTTGATCACGTCTTCGGCCCGCAGCCAGGCGCGGCGGGCCGTCAGGACGCCGTAGCGCATGTAGGCCAGGCTGTCGGGATGGTGGGCGTCGCTGTTGATCGAGATGGGGGCGCCCAGTTCGGCGGCTCGCCGGGCGGTGGTGTCGTCCAGGTCCAGGCGTTCAGGGGCGGCATTGATCTCCAGGGCGGTGCCGGTGGCTGCGGCGGCCTTGAGCACGGCTTCCACGTCGAACGTATAGCCGTCGCGCAGGCCCAGCATGCGTCCGGTCGGGTGCCCGATGATGTCCACGTGCGGATTTTCGATGGCCGCGATCAGCCGCTCCGTCATTTGCTCCGGGGGCTGATTGAAGTTGCTGTGAATCGAGGCCACCACCACGTCCAGCGAGGCCAGGATCTCGTCGCTGAAGTCCAGGCTGCCGTCGGCCAGGATTTCCACCTCGCTGCCATGCAGCAGCCGCACGTCCGACGAAGCCTCGCGTTCGCGCGCGATCTCCTGGGTTTGATCCGCCAGCCGCTCCGGGTTGAGCCCGTTGGCCACGAGCAGGCTGCCCGAATGGTCAGTCACCGTGAAGTAGGCCAATCCGCGCCGCCTGGCGGCATCGACCATCTGGCCGATTGAGGCCGCGCCGTCGCTCCACAGCGAGTGCCCGTGCAACTCGCCCTTGATGTCGCCAAGCTCAATCAGGTCTGGCAGCGACCCCGCCTCGGCTGCTTCGATCTCGCCGCGGTTCTCGCGCAGCGCCGGGTCGATCCAGGGCAGTTCCACGGCCGCATAGACATCCTGCTCGGTGGCCGCCGGCCGCCGCTGCCCGGTTTCGGAGTCCAGGAAGCCCCGCTCGTTCAGGGAAAGCCCGCGCTGCAGTGCCCGGGCCCGGATATCGATGTTGTGCTCCTTGGACCCCGTGAAATACGCCAGTGCGGCCCCAAACTCGTCCGGCGCCACCACCAGCAGGTCAACCTGGAAGCCGCCGCCCACCAGGACCGCCGTTTTGGTTCCTCCGGTGCCCACCACCTCTTCCACATCGTCAGCGGCGATGAAGTGCTCCATCACCGGCCCCGGATCCTCCGCGGCCGCCAGGATGTCCAGGTCGCCGATCGTCTCGCGGCCCCGCCGCAGGCTGCCCGCGTACTGCACGGTGTGCACGCCCGGCGCCGCCTCCACATGCGCGATCAGCCGTTCCGCGATCGGCAGCACGTCGCCCAGCCGCCGCCGTGCGATTCGCTCGCGAAAGCGGCCAAGTTCCCGCAGCAGCCGGGCCTGGCGTTTCGCCCCGATGGTTCGGATGCCCGCCAACTGCCCTTCTCGCGCCGCCGCTTCCAGCGCGTCCACGCTGTCGATCCCGTGCTTGTTGTACAGCGTCGCGGCCGTCTTTGGACCCAGACCCGGAATCAACAGCATCTCGAAGACGCTGTCCGGAATCTCGGCCCGCATTTCCTCGTACTCGTCAACGCGGCCCTTCGCAACGAACTCGCCCAGCACCCCGGCGATGCCTTTGCCGATCCCCCGCACCTTGGAGATTTCGCCGCTCTCGACCAGTTCCGCCACGTCCGTGGTCAGCGAGTCGACTCGCCGCGCCGCGTTGCGAAACGCCCGCACGCGGAAGGTATTGGCCCCGCGAATCTCCAGCGCATCGGCAAAGCCCTCCAGCAACTCGGCGGCCGCCTTGTTCAGCATGGCGCGAGACTCCCAGAGAGTGCGGGCACTCCGCATTGTGTCCCATTCGGCAACTTCACACCGTCGACTCGTCGCGGCCGCGCTTCGGGACTCGTTTCCTGAAGCGACTCGAACAGCAACCAGGATGGAACAACCGCGATCGGGACACCGAACGATAGTCCGGGTACGACCGAAGCGCCGAATTTCGCATGCGTCGCAAGCAAGAGTCTCTTCCGACCTGACAAAAAACGAACGTGCTGCTAGGATGCCATATGAATGCCGAACGAACATTTGCCGTACGGCTTGTGGGACATGAGGGGAGGCCGTCGTCCAATCAGGTGACGGCGGCGCGTCCGACATTGCGGTGGCGTGCTAATGGGCAGGTTTGGGCCATGAGGGCGTGTCCGGACTGCGGACTACCGCTGCGGCCGCTGGGTCGGTGCCTCAGCTGTCCGTCCTGCGGCTGGGGGGCGTGCAGCTAGAGTGGACGGTACCAGCGTCGCGGCTTGTTGGACGGTCGGCGTACCGGCTTGGCACCGAGGTGCTGGCGGACCAGCCGCAGGTCGTTCTGCAAGAGACGACGCGGGCTTGATTTGGCGTCGGAGTCGTGGCCCCAGATGTCCCCCTGGCCGTAGCGGCTTTCAAGGATTGCGAAGACGTCGAGTTCGCGCCGGGTCACCTCGTCGAGCAGGTGCGTCCAGTTCGCGACACCGTTGGTAGCGGCGGCGGGTATACGCGACCAACCATCCAGCCCGGGCACGACGGCCGAGTTGGTGATGCTGAGGGCCTGCACGTGATCGTCCAAGGCGTCGAGATCCAGGCGCCAGGCCTCGGGAGCGAGGGGACCAAACTCGCCGGGGGCGAGGCACATGCCCACGTAGCCAGGGAGGCGGCCGTGCAGCAGGCCGGCAGCGTGACCGGACTGCTCCTGTAGGGATCCGGGGATCTGGCGCACGAGGGCGCGCAGCTTGTGGCGGCGGCAGAGGGTTTCCAACCCTCGCAGGCCGGCGCGGGCGGCTTGCAGCGAGTCCAGATAGGACGCGCCGTCAAGCCGGGACCAGGGGCCGTAGCGAATGTAGGGGACGCGCGCCTCTTCGCAACCGCGGTGGATATCTTCGGCGTGGTCGTCGAAGGGCGAAGTCAACTCGGTGGTAACCATGACGACCTCGGCGCCAGCCTCGGCGCAGTCGACGGTGACTTCGATCAGGTCGATGGCCTCGGACGGGTCCACCTGGCCGCCGGGGCCGATGACGAGATCGATGGCCTCCAGATCAAGCGCCCTGGCCTCGGCGACGAGGTCGGCCGGGGAGTGTCCCGGAAACGCGGCGCCCGAGAGCACGTAGCGGCTGAACTTTAGGTCCACCCTGGAGACTCCGTGCGCATCGCGCCTTGAGCCTACGACCAGTCCGGCAGAGGCCGGACTGGCAAGTCGAAGACGTAGGTCTGGCGGAACGACTGCGCGGGGGTCAGTCCGGCTTCGTTCAGGTTGTAGTCCATGAGCAGGATCGAGAGGTCCTCGATTAGCCCGCGCGACAGCAGGAGACGGAGGCGATATTCGCCGGAGACATCCATCGAGCGGGCGACCTGCGGCGGCTGGCGCCGACCATCGACTGTTTCCGTGAGCGTGCGGGTTGCCGGATCGTAGCGAAAGCCTATCCGCTGCGCGGGAGCGGTGATGTGGGCGGCGCTGGACCAGAAGCCGTGGGAGACAGGCGCTTCGTTGCGCGGGCTTTCCGCGTAGGCCATGCCGACGTTGCCGCCGGTGCCGGTGGGGTTGAAGGTGATGAGGGTCCCACTGAGTTCATCGGCGTGCGCGTTCAGGTCTACCGAGATGACGTGGCGGCGGACGTGATCGGTTGTGGCGGAGGCAGCGGCGGCGCCCGGGTCCAGGCGCGCCGCGACGAGCTGGGGGTGGAAGTCGCGTCCGGCCGCATTTATTTCCAACACGGTTCCGGGGTTGGGCGGGACGGTGATCCAGGTGAGGCCGGGGTTGACCGCGACTTCGGTCGAACCCGCGGAGATGACGCCGCGGGATGCGGCGACGACGCCGATGAGGATGGGCTGGTCGGCCGGGCGCAGATCGGCGCCAGCGGCCAGACGTCCATCGCGCAGGCCGAGTTTCAGGCGACCGTCCGAGGGAATGTCCAGGGACCCGAATGCTTGTCCCAGGTCGCTCGCGGTGAGCTGCCGTCCAGGCTCGACGCGGTAAGTCGTCCAATAGGGCGTGGCGTAGATCGCGTCGGTCTGGAGCAGTCCGTAGGTTCGGGGATCGTCGGCGCTGTTGAGCACCAGGAAGTCAAAGGCAGGGTCGGCCAGTCGTTCGTAGGGATAGGCGGGGGAACTGGCGAGACCGCTGAGCTCGCGGCCGACCAACAGCCCGGCCCACACGCCGGTGGCGCGCCGGGCCCACGACTCGGATTGATGCCTGGGATAGTGGAAGGCCAGCACGTGGTCGCCGGTGCGGCGCCTGGCCTCAGGAACTGGGTAGGTGAGGCCGGGTGCGAAATAGACGCGGCTGCCGAGCGGCACGCGGTCCGCGACGGCGCGCGCGTCGTGCGCGATGCGGCGCTCGGCGTTCCATCCGACGCCCTGCCAGTTCCACCAGACGCTGAGGTAGGTGTTGTAGATAAGCGCGAGCGACAGAATGACCAGGATGGTGACGGCGACACCGCCCAGGGCGGGTTCGTAGGGCGCAAGCCGGGCCTCGAGGCGGCGTGTGGAGGCCTGGCTCCAGAGCTTGAACTCACCGTGATAGATGTTGGCGATTCCGGACGCCAGCAGCACGGCAACCAGAAAGGCTACGTAGGAGAGGTTCTTGAGGTGACCGTAGTGGTAGCCGGCGCCGGCAGCGACCCAGAGCATGAAACCGGCGAAGCCGGCGGCTAGCGCCAGCGTCACGCGCTGATCACCGCGGACGGTTAGCGCACCCAACAGAGCCAGGGCCAGCGCAGGCCAGAAGAGGCCGCCCAAGACAGCTTGGAGTCCGTCGGTTCCGCCAGCGCCCAGCAGGGACTCCAGGGGGCCGTCGCGCGGGATGAGGCGGTAGGCCTCCAGTCCGAAGGCCAGCTCGACGTTGGCGAAGCGTGTATCGCCCCAGGCGTTGCCGAACTGACCGTTCAGGTCGCCCGCAATATCGACAACCTGCGGCAACGCCCACACGAGAAGCCAGGCAATTCCAGGGGCGCCCAGGATGGCCGTGCCGACGCCCAGCGCCAGCGCCCGGCGCAAGGTACAGAGCCGCCGGCGGGCCGTGACAACCAGCACGGCAACCAGGGTGACGGCCACGGCCAGGTAGACGGCCGAGATGGCCCAGAAGTAGGACACCAGGAGCGCGGCGCTGACCAGCGCCGCCAGGGTCAACGCCTTTCGGCCTCCGCTTCGCAGCGCGACGATTCCCGTCGCGGCCGCCAGGGGAAAGAGCGCGAAGGCGACCGAATGCGGTCCGAATCCCATGCCCGCGAACCAGAGCGGAAGGCCGTGCAGCGCATAGATCGTCGCCGCCAGTCCGGAGGGGCGTTCGGACATCTGCAGGCCGGTGCGGGCAAAGATGTAGACGGCGGGCACGCTGGCGGCGACAAGCAAGTACAGGAGCGGGGCGTAGACGTGGAAGGCGGGGGCGTTCGAGAGAATCGAGCCGATGGCCAGCAGGTACGGAAACCCCCAGCCGCGCGAGTGGTTGCGCAGGCTCTGGAACTCTTCCTGAAACGGTCCGTCGGTGAGCCCCTGCATGAAGACGGTGTTCCACTTGAGGGCCTCCGCGAGGGGAACGTAGAGGTCCTCGTCGATATTCAGTCCCAGCATCGCGCCGGAGCGGCCGTGCAGGTGCGGCAGAAACGCTGTGACCAGGAGAAGCCCGCCGGCGACCAGCGTCACGGCTTGTGGTTTGGTAGGTCGCGGCAGCCACCAACCATCACCACGAACCGTCCAGACGGCCAGGGCGGCGCCTGCTCCCAGGAGTACGGCGGTCGACAATCTCAGATCGAGGAAGAGATTGAGAGCGTAGGTCCCAACGATCAACGCAGCGGCCCCGACCAGCGGCACCGGCAGCAGGCCGGCCACTCGCATTTCGGGCGGCGTGAACAGCCGGGTCAGACCGTAGCCAGCCACTATGCAGGCAGCCAACATGGCCACAACCACAGCCGCCGCTTCAAGGCCAACGGCCAAAATCTCAGGCACGGCGCGCTACCCGAGGTCTCGGGTATTCCGAGCGCCTACCGCCTTGAATCGGCCGATGCCCTGAGCAGGCCGGTACCTCCGGCCACCCCAAACGCATGGCCGAGGCCAACGGCCGCGCCGATCGCAGCGCCCAGGCCGGTGAAGACCAGGACGACCGCGATGAAGTCGCCTGTGGAAACGGCAAAGGAGCTCTGGACCAGCGGCGCGTAAAACCTCAGCAGGATGAGCTCGGTTGCGCCGGCGAGCTGCGTTGCCGAGACCGCCGCCAGTGCAAGCGTGATGCCTCCCAGTCCCACCCCGGTCACCAGACCCGACAAGACCAGTACGCCGGCCATCGACGTGGCGGTCCACGCGGGACGCTTGCGGAAAAGAGCCACCACCTCGTTGTAGGCCGCGCCGGCAGTTCGACCTGCCACGATGACCTGTGGAATCACCGTCCAGAGCAAGACGTTAACGCCGGCCAGCACGATCGCGTCGATCAGGAACAGGACGATAAACACGGCGGCGATCAACGCCACCGGCCGCTCGGTTGTAATAACGGTGTCCGGCGGACGCGTGAAGCCGAAGACGGCCGTCTGCACCACGGCCAATGCGCCGACGACCAGCAGGATTGGCAGCGCGGCCAACGCGAGTGCCGGTACTTGCCGCCAAGCGTCCCTCAGCGCGCGCCCGGCCGAGGTGTCGCGCTCATCGGAGGCGCGATCGGAAATGAGCGCCGACGCGCCGAGCGCGCACGACCAGAGGAGGAGAATGAGAATCGCCGCCAGCGGGATTGCCCCGAGCGCGGCCGGGGATCGGATGAAGGCGAGTCCTAACGCCAAGCCTCCCAGCGCGCCCACGGTGGCGCCAAGGCCAAGCCCAATCGCCAGCGCTCCAGGCTGCGCCACGGCAGACACCGCGGCGCCAAGCGGCTCCAGGAGGTGCAGCGGATCGTTCAGCCTCGTGGCCGGTTGCAACGGGTCGGGTCGAGACATTGCTGAGTTACCGGCAGTATATCGGCGGGGCCTGCGGCTACATTGGCCTCGTAGCGACGATTGCTGAGGTGCAGCGGCCGTGACGGATGGGCAATCCAACGCTGGTTCTCGCGCAGCCGTGATCGGCGCGGGGCGCATGGGGCACGGTATCGCCCTGGAGGCGGCCCGCGGCGGCTTTGAGGTCGCGATCTATGACGCGCAGCCAGATCGGGCCAAGGCGGCGATCGCCGAGGCTGCCGACGACGCGAACGACCTGGTAGCGGCAGGCCTTATCCAAACGTCCGACATATCGACCATCGTCGGTCGGCTGATGCCCGTGGCCAACCTTGAGACGGCCGCTACCGGCGCGGAGGTGGTTTTCGAGGCGGTCGCGGAGGACCTGGAGGTCAAGCGCCGGGTATTCGCCCGGCTCGACCGCGCGGCGCCCGCGGAGGCCCTGCTGCTCTCGAACACCTCCAGCCTGGCCATCAGCGACATTGCCGCTGCCTGCGAGCGGCCCGAGCGGGTGGCGTTGGCGCACTGGATTTTGCCGCCGCACCTGATCCCGGCGGTGGAGGTCGCGCCCGGACCGAAGACTAGCCCGGCCACCATCGCGGCCGTGCGCGCCCTGTTGGATCGGCTGGGCAAGTGGCCAGTGGTGTTGGAGCGCGAAATGCCGGGCTATCTGATCAACCGGTTGCAGTTCGCGCTGCTGCGCGAGGCAATGGACCTGGTGGGGCAGGGAGTGGCGTCGGCGGAGGAAATCGACCGCGCGGTGCAGGGTTCGATCGCGCGGCGGATGCCGGTGATGGGCCTATTCGGGCAGGCCGACCTGGCCGGGCTGGACGTGTACCGGCAGATATTCAGGTACCTGGCGGCGGATCTGAGCACGATTGACGGCCCGCCTGCGGCGCTGGATGAGGCAGTGGAGTCGGGGTGCACCGGCGCGGCGGTTGGCGAGGGGTTTTACTCGTGGACCGAGGACCAGCGCGTCGAGGCCCTGCGGCGCCGGA
>LXNI01001441.1_pt1 | contig 20674 bp, 21 predicted proteins | sample 809091 | NCBI WGS metagenome assembly LXNI01 (sample SAMN04870527, study PRJNA318959) | sponge metagenome | biome: 01000161; feature: marine sponge reef; material: water | host: Sarcotragus foetidus | place: Greece: Milos, Mediterranean Sea | collected 2013-05-29 | depth 5-7 m | reverse complement strand
CTTAGCGGAATCGCTAGTCTCATCCAAGCGCCGGGCGCACAGGCAGCGGGATATTACAGTACAATTCCAAAGCCGGTCCAAGCCTTGGACTTGTCTGCAAACGAGCCGGAAGAAGGCGACAATGCCCATCGTTGAGATCATCACACTGCCGCCGAAGCGCTGGCCGGAAGCAAAACGACTGCGCCTCGAAGCCCTGCGCGGGGCGCCGACCGCATTCGCCTCAAGTTTCGCTGATGAAGAAGCATTCGGCGCTGATGTTTGGATCGCGCGGCTGAGGTCGGCATTCAAGCGCGACGGCAACCTGACATTGTATGCGGAAGTTGAAGGCGAGTTGATCGGCATGGCGGGGGCGGGTTGGTCGAGCAAAGCCAAGCTTCGCCATGTAGCGGAAGTCTACAGCGTTTACGTATCGCCGGCTCAGCGCGGCCTGGGCATCGCGTCGCAGCTGATGCGACGATTGCTGGATGATCTGTCAACGCTGCCGCAGTTGGAAAAAGTCTGCCTGACGGTCAACAGCGCGGGTCAGCCGGCCATTAGCCTGTACCAACGGTTCGGCTTTGAAAATGTTGGGAAGGCGCGGCGCGAACTGTACGTGGACGGGCAGTATTACGACTTGCTGTACATGGAGCGCTTCTTGAGGTCGGGCTGATAGTCCCTACGCCTTGATTGACCCGCTTGTCAGGCCGCTGATGAACTGCCGCATAGCCACGGCGAAGACACATAGCAGCGGTATTGACGAGATGACATAGCCGGCAAAAAGCGTGCCCCAATCGGTTTCAAAGTCCGAGGAGAATTGCATCAAACCCAGCGCCAGCGGCATTTGGCTCTTGTCGGTGATGGTGACCAGCGGCCAGATCAGGTCGTTCCAGCTGCTGATCAGCGTGGTCATGGCGACTGTGGCGATCATGGGGCGGGCTAGCGGCACGGATACGTAGATGAACACCTGCCGCTCGGCCGCGCCATCGACATAGGCGGCGTCGAACAACTCCTGCGGCAGAGACTCGAAATAACTGCGCATCAGCCAGGTCGATAGCACCAGGCCGCCGCTGACCCAAACCGAAATCAGCGCGAAGGGTGTATTGACCAGACCCAGATCGCGCACGAGCACAAAGCGCGGCGCCAGCGTTAGCACGCCCGGCACCATAATCAGGGTGATGAAGCCGAGGAATAGCACCGTCTTGAATGGGAAGCGGAAACGAGCGAATACATAACCGGCCACCGAGGCGATGGCGGCGATCAGGCAAATGGTCGAGCCGGAATAGATGACGCTGTTGACGATAAAGCGCCAGATAATTCTGAAGGCGGATGTATAGTTGCCAAAGTGCAAGGGCAGCTCAGGCAACCAGAAATTGTGATAGAACTGCGTATTGCTCTTGAAGGAAGTGATGACGACCAGCACCAAGGGGAAAAAAGTCACGATGCCGAAGGCGAGCAGCACCAGTTGAAAGGGGAGATCACGGTTGCCGAAGCGCAGGCGTTTGCGATTTATCAAGTAGCACTCCCAATCATTTGACGGGCGACCGAAAGGCTCGCCCCTACTAGTTGGTTGCGCCGGCGGAGACGCGAAGGTTGATCACGGTCAGCGCGAGCATGGCGACAAAAAGCACGACGCCAATGGCGGAAGCATAGCCGAATTCCAAAAAGTTGAAGGCGGATTGGAAGAGCTGCAGCGCCGGCACCATACTGCTGTAACCGGGTCCGCCATCGGTCATGACCAGGAAGAGGTCAAAGCGCTGCGTCATGAAGATCATCGTCAGGATCATCGCCAGCGTGATCTGCCGCCGCGTCATGGGAATGTCGATATAGAAGAGCCGCCGCCAGAAGCCGGCGCCGTCGATGGCCGCGCTCTCGTGCACTTCTTTCGGGATGGTCTGCAAACCGCCCAGGATGATGAGGAACTGCAAAGTCGGCAGCCAGGGAAAGCGCACAAATGCCAGCGCCCACATCACCGTCAATGGATCTCCCAGCCAGGCGTGGGTGTATTCGCCCAAGCCAACCAGCTTGAGGCCTTCGTTGAGCAAGCCCACCTGCGGGTTGTAGATGAAGCGCCAGATCAGGTAATTGAGAATCGTCGGCACGACCATCGGAAATACGAAGATGATTTTCCACCAGTAGGACCAGCGCTGGCTGCGCAGATTGACGATCATCTCGGCGGCGAAGAAGGGCAGCACGGTCTGCATGACGACGCGGAAGAAGAGGAAGCCGACCAGGTTGGTGATGGCCACGCGGAAGGTGCGGTCGCTCAGCATGCGCTCGTAGTGTTCCAGCCCGACGTAGAAATGGACTTTGCCACCGTTCCAGATGTAGAGCGAGTTGTAGAGCGCGCTGAAGGCGGGCAGCCACTCGAATATCAGCAGCAAGGCGACCGGAATCAGCAGCGCCAGATACAGCCACTTCGCCCGCCACATACGGCTTGGCAGCGGGCTTTGGCTTGCGCGATTGCTTTTTCCCAGTGATCGGTCGGCAGTTAATCTTGCAAACATGAGCAAAGCTAGGCTATTTTCGGGCGACTCACAGAGTCGCCCCTACACAAATTGACACTGTCAGTACTAGTAAGGGCCAGCCACAGGTCGACCCTTAACGCCTGCGGTCGATTCCGCAGTACAAGTTGGGCCTACTCCATCTGGAAGTCGCAGGTCCATTCATTTTCGGCGATGACGACGCGCGCTTCCCGCGACATCAGGCGGTCTTCTTCGGCGATCAGCGTTTCCAGGTCGATCTGATCGGTGAAGTATTCCTGCATCAGGCGGCGGTGATCTTCGCCGTAACGCCGGCTGAGGCGCGGATCGGGATCTTTGAGCGCGCGGATCGGCAGCTCGAGGAAGGCCACGGTTGGCTTCAAGGCATCGGGCACATCCAAACCAAACTGCGTCGGGATGCTGCGCGGCGAATCGGTCACGACGCGGCCCCATTGCGGCTGAGCGGTCAAATACATCAAGAAGTCGACCACTTGCTCTTCGACGCCTTCGCGGCGGGCGCGGTCGGTCACAGTGAAGCCGGCGGTGAAGCCTCCAACCAGGTAGGCGCTTTCGTTGTTCGCCGCATGCGGGCTGGTGGTTTCGGTGACCGGCGGGAAGTAACTGATACCCCAGTTGAAGTCGGCGTCGCGGGTCACGTTAAGCGTTTGGCTGGCCGCGTTGCCCAGCAAGAAGGGCACTTCGCCCGTGATGAAAAGGCGATAAGCTTCGTCCCAGGTCATGACGGCGTAGCCATCGACCCACATCGGCTCGAAATCAGCCAGCAGCCCCAGCCAATCGGCAAAGGCATCGTCATGGGCGCTGATCAAACCGTTGTGGATTGCGCAGGCAAATTCACGCTGGTTCAGCGCGTGCCAGCTGGCGCCCGGTTCCCACCAACTCTCGATATGGTCGATATACATGCTCGTCAAGCTGGTGCCATCAAACCAGTTGTAAGTGTAAGGCGAAGCAGTCGACATGCTCATCGCCAGCGGCTCGTAGCCCGCCTCAGCCACCGCGCCCATCTCGGCGATCATCGTCTCCCAATCCGCCCACAGTGAATAGTCGATATCGAATTCGGTATCGATGCCGGCCGCTTCCAGCAAGTCGATATTGTAATAGAAACCGACCGCCACCGCGTTGACAGTCACGACATACTGATTGCCGCTGCCCGTATGGTAAGTGGAATTCCAGACGACATCGGGGATGCTGTCCGCCCAGCGTTCGTGGCCCGGCGTGCCTTCGGGAATGTAGGGATTGGGCATTTCGATGTAGTCATTGAGCGGCACATACCAGTCGTTGCCCTGCTCCTGCCAAACACGGATGAAATTGTTGACGATGATATGCGGCTCGTTCTGTCCGTTGAAGACGGTGCTGCGCCACTGGTCGCCGGAGATATTCGAGGGCACATCTACCAGCTCGATATTGACGCCGGGGTTGGCCGCTTCGTATTCGGCTGCGATCGCATTCATCATCTTCGGCGGATCGGGATTGTTCTCGGTTGGCTCGTCGGGATAGTAAGCGCCGACGGTAGCGAAGATGGTGATCTCGTCTTGCGCATATCCGGCGAATGCGCCGAATATCAGCAGAAAAAGTGAAACAAGCAGTAGTCGTCTGAACATGAGTTCCTCCCTCGTCTATTTCAATTGCTTACCTTGTGATCAAAACGCTACGCAGAAGAGTTTAACCGGTTTTATGTCCGCCGGTCAACTCTCCTGCGCCGAGCCTTATCCGCCCAGGAAGGCGTGCAGGGTCTGATTAAAATCGGCGGCCTTTTCTACGAAGGGACTGTGCCCGCAATCCGCGATCACGACCTCGTCTACCGCGCCGCCCGCCGCCGCGTAATTGTCCAGCGTGTGCTTGATCTGCGCGATCATTGGCTGCGGCGGACAGACCTCATCGCCTGGCCAGCCGGGCACGACCCCCAGCTTGCCAAAGGTAGCCAGGTCAAACATCGACATATCGGCGATGACCTGGTCGCTGTCGCCGCGCAGCCAGAGCAGCCGCGGCTTGGGCTCAATGGCGTAGAGCCGCGCCACATCGGGCTGATTATTGGGCGCCATGCCATTCAGCACGCCCCAGCGTCCAGGCGCGACGCCGGGCCAATGCTCGGAGGCGGTTGAATCACCCGGGTAATCGCGCTCGCCGGTATGCGTCTGCAGCACCGATGTCAGCAGGTCTTCTTCGCGCTCGGATGTGTAGGGCGGCTTCCAATAGAAATTGTTCATCACCATACGCGGCGTCATTTCGCCATCGCCGCGCTCGCCGTCTTTCAGCATTTGGGTGTATTGCGGATTGGCGACGCCGCCGCCCGAGCCGGCCGCGTCCGGCGCGCAGAGCGTCCCTTGCGCGTCTTTGGTGCCGCCGAAGCCGAAGGGCGATACTGGCGCGACCAGCGTGGCGCTATCTAGGCGTTGCGGCGCGTCCATCAGCAGATTCCAGGTCACGCCGCCGCCCATTGAGTGGCCGACGATATGCGCCTTGTCAATGTCGAGCGCATCCATCAGGGCGATGACATCATCGGACATGTCGGCCAGGCCGCGGCTGCCATCGACTGCCGCATCCGGGTCGGATTCGCCGAAGCCGCGCTGATCGAGCGCGATGCTGTGGTAGCCCGCCGGCATGGCCAGCATGGTCTCTTCCCAGAAGGTGGCGGAGGTCAGATTGCCGTGTACAAAGATGACCGGCGCGCCGCTCTCGTCGCCGGCGCTTAGCACACGCGTTGTGAGTCGTGAGCTAGTGACTGTTGTGGCGTTAATGCCTGGCAATGTCGGTATAGACATGATATGGCTTCCTTTCGATGTTAGCTTCAAACATTGTGACTGTAACGCAGCGAAGTATTGCGCGCCAACTTGCTCATCAGAACGGACCATAACGATCAGTCTGCACAGGATGGGCGTAGACGGTCGCATCATAGCTGCGGCGAAGCAAATCCCACTTTACATCGGCGTAGTCCGGGTCTTCGGACAGGTCCGTATGTTCCCAGGGGTCGGCGTCAAGGTCGTACAACTCGCAGATGCCTTTCTGGTGATATACCGTCAACTTCCAGCGGCGATCGCGGTACATGCTGGCGCGGGTCTCATCGGCCAGGTTGGTCGCGGCATAGTGCTCGCTGCGCACAAACTCGCGATGCGGCCTATCAGACTTGCCCTCGCGCAGCAGCGCCGCCACCGACCGCCCCTGCATATAAAGCGGCGCGTCCATGCCCAGCAGCTCATAGAGCGTCGGCACGATGTCGACCAGCTCGATCAGCTCGTCCGTCACCTGCGGCTGAACGCGGCCAGGCCAGGAGATCATTAGCGGGACGCGCGACAAGCCCTCGTAGAAGCGACAGCCCTTTAATACCAGCCCGTGGTCGCCCAGCATCTCGCCGTGATCGCTCATAAAAATGATGATGGTATTTTCGCGCTGTCCGGATGCGTCGAGGTGATCAAGCAGCCGGCCGAACTCCGCGTCGAGGAATTCGATCATGGCGTAATAGGACGCTTGCATCTGCTTATGCTGGAATTCTTCGGGATGGCGGGCGCGATTCTGAAAGTCGATACCGGCCGCTTCGAGACACCGCTGATGCGCCAGGTCGCTCTCGGCGAAGTGGGCGCCGGGCAGTGATTCCGGATCGTAGCGTCGATAGTACTCGTAGGGCGCGTCAAAGGGCGGGTGCGGGTCAAAGGGATTGACGCTGAGGAACCAGGGCTTTTCCGGCTCTCGATTGCGCCCGATGAACTCTATCGCCTTTTCTGTACACCAATGCGTCTGGTGCAAATGGGTCGGCACATTGTCGTTCTCCGGCGTCGGCTCGCTGAATCCGCCGAAGCCTGGGTCGCGGTGCGAGTTGCGATAATCATCAGTGGAGGCGATGCCGCGCGGACGCAAGACGGCATTGTGGTCGATGCCCTGCGCCTTGATCCACTCGACGTACTCGTTGCCCCGTTCGTTGCCGCCTTTGTGATCATGGCTGTACTGAAAGTAGTCGTAGCCGTCATCCACGCGCTGCTCGCGCCGCAGAAAAGCGCTGGCCAGGTGCAGCTTGCCGATGAGACCGCAGTCGTAGCCGGCGTCGTGCAGCACCTTCGAAATCAGCCGATCTTGGTGGTGGCGCGGGAATGACCGGAAGCCATTGCCGTTGACGCCGACCGCGCTGGGATACATGCCGGTCAAGAAGCTGGCGCGGCTAGGCGTACAAATCGGCGACTGGCAGAAGGCATGGGTGAAGGCCGCCGACCGGCTGACGAAGCGATCAAGATTGGGGGTATTGATGTACTGATTGCCCAAGGCGGCAATGGTGTCGAAGCGCTGTTGGTCGGTGCAATACCAGAGGATATTAGGGCGGTCAGACATTGTTGAGTCTCCCTTTCAATTATGCTGAGTGTAGCTTTTTCAGCCGCGCTTTGCCGCCACATTCCTTGCTGAGATTTTGCGCAAAAGGCAGTACAATAGGCGAACTCGCAGTCAAAACACGAGGAGCGCGCTATGGTGGATTTCGGCTTAGGTCTGCTGCATGGACCGCCAAAGGGAGAAAACCAACGTTTCGTCACGGAACTTGCCGAGACGATGGGCCAGCTCAAGGGATATTTTCGCAGCATCTGGATGACCGACCATTTCTTCTGGGATGGCGCGCCGACTTATGAAGCCTGGACCGTGATGAGTTACCTGGCCGCGCGCTTCCCCGATTTCGAGGTGGGCCCGATGGTCTTGGGGCAGAGCTACCGCAACCCGGCCACGCTGGCGCTGATGGCGGCGACGCTGCAGGCGCTTTCCGGCGGCAAGTTCATCATGGGTATTGGCGCCGGTTGGAAAGAAGACGAGTACCGCGCCTACAACTATCCCTACCCTTCCCCGAGCATACGGGTGCAGCAACTGGAAGAGACGCTTATCATCCTCAAGAAAATGTGGGAAGAGCCGGGCCAGGTCAGCTACCAGGGCCGACACTACGCCATCAAAGAGGCCTGGTGCGAGCCCAAGCCGGAGCCGAAGATTCCCATCCTGGTCGGGGGCGGCGGCTACACCACCATGAAACACGCCGCCAAATACGCCGACATCTGGAATCTGCCGGACAAACCGCTGGGCCCCTATGTCGAGCGCCTGAACATTCTGCGGCGTCACTGTGAAGACATCGGGCGCGACCCGGCGACTCTGCGCTGCAGTTGGTTTGGGCGCGTCTCGCTGGGACGCACTGAGGCGGAAGCGGAAGCGCGTGGCTTGTCGCGCGACGACAAGTGGACGCCCGAGAACGCCTTTGTCGGCACGCCGCAAAATGTCGCCGAACAGATGAACGGCTTCGTGGAAGTCGGCTGCGATTACTTCATGGTGGATATCATCGGCTCGCCCGCTGAAGACGTCATCGGCATGTTTACGCAGGAATTGATTCCCGCATTAAATGGAGCGTAGAAAATGAAGATCAAGTGGTATGGACACGCGGCTTTTCTGGTCACCGGGGGAGACGGCACGACGGTAATCACCGACCCGTATACGCCGGAAACTTCGGGCTATCAGCCGATTCCCGATCATCCGGACATCGTGGTGACCTCGTCGCTGAATGATAGTTTTCACGACCGCTCCGATCTCATCGGCGGCGACCCCGAACGGCTCAATCTGCTGGATGTCGCCCGTGACAGCGGCGAGCTGACTTGCAAAGGCGTGACATTCAGAGCGATTGAGTCGTCAGAGATGTACGCCCATCCTGAGCACGAGCCGGACAAATGCGCCATGTACCGCTGGGAGATGGACGGCATCAGCGTCGGGCATATGGGCGATGTCGGCAATCCCTTCACGCCGGAAGAGTACGAATTCTTCCGCGACCTTGATGTCTTCCTGGTGCTGGCGGGTGATGTGCCAACCATCGACCTGGGCGATCTCAAGCAAGTGATCGACCGCGTCAAGCCCAAGCTGGTCATTCCCATGCACTTCCGCACATTACGCTACAAGCCGCGCAATATGCAGTGGATCACGGCCTTTCTGAGCCACTTCGACGATGCCAAAGTCGATTTCCAGTCGGATTGGGAAGTGGAGCTGAGCCGGGAAGATCTGCCGGAAGAGACGCGGGTGCTGGTCTTGACGCACGCGCTTTAGGCACAACGAATAGCGCGGGCGATTCACAGAATCGCCCCTACTTCCATTCATTCCCCAAAAATGTGTGATGTCTGTAGGGCCGAGCCGGCGGCTCGCCCGCATATTCCTAAGCTAGAGTCGCGAGAATGTATCCTTCAGCGTCGGATACAGCGACTGATACACTGAGTAGCGTTCCGCGTAAACCTCAGCATCCGCGCTGACCGCCACTGCGTCGCCCGTCTGTATCATCGCTTCGCAGGCGCTCGCCACATCGTCAAAGACGCCCGCCGCCACAGAAGCCAATATGGCTGCCCCGAAGGCGCCGCCCTCGGTGGTATTGATGTTGACCAGTGGCGCATTGAGCACATCGGCGATAATCTGCTGCCAGACCGGGCTTTTAGCGCCGCCGCCGCTGATGCGAACCTCGAACTCATCCGGCAAGCCCGCTTGATCGACCAGGGTGAAGGAGTCCTTCAAGCCGAAAGCCACGCCTTCCAGCACGGCGCGGGTCATGTGGCCGCGGGTGTGGCGGCTGGTGATGCCGATGAATGCGCCGCGGGCCAGGGGATCGGGATGGGGCGTGCGCTCGCCAGTGAGATAGGGCAAGAAGAACAAGCCGTCGCTGCCAGCGGGGGATTCCGCCGCTTCCGCCAGCAGCGCGTCAAAGGCGAGCTCCGGCGCGAAGGTATCTTTGTACCACTGCAAGCTGCCGGCTGCGCTGAGCATGACGCCCATGAAATGCCAGGTATCCGGCAGGGCGTGGCAGAAGGCGTGCAGCCTGCCCTCTGCTTCAAAGGCGTAGCGGCTCAATGGCGCGAAGACGACGCCGGATGTTCCCACGGTTACGCCGATCTTATCCGGCGAGACGCAGCCCATGCCGACCGCGCCCGCCGCTTGATCGCCGCCTCCCCCTACCACCGGCGTGCCCGATTTGAGACCGGTCGCCGCAGCGCCGGCAGCGCTTATCGTGGATGTGACCTGCGTGCCTTCATGGACTGGCGGCAGCCACTCGGCGGGAATCTCAAGCGCATCCAGCACTTCAGCGGACCAGGCGCGCTCCGCCACATTCAGCAGCGATGTGCCGGCCGCCCCGGCCAGGTCGGTGGCGTAAGCATCGGTCAGTTTGTAGCGAATGTAGTCTTTGGGCAGCAGCACTTGTTTCACCCGCGCATAGACTTCCGGCTCGTTGTCGCGCACCCAGAGGAGCTTGGGCGCGGTGAAGCCGGTCAGGGCTGGATTGCCGGTCAGCTCAATCAGCCGGCGCACGCCGATTTGCGCGGTCATTTCATCGCACTGCGCTTGTGTGCGCTGGTCGTTCCAGAGTATCGACGGACGCAGCACAGCGCCCTTCTCGTCGAGCAGAACCAAGCCGTGCATCTGCCCGGTCAAGCCGATGGCGCTGATGTCGTCGCCGCTCAGTCCCGAACCGACCAAGGCTCCACGGATGCTCGCGCTGATACCGTCCCACCAGTCAGCCGGGTCCTGCTCGCTCCAGAGCGGCTGGGGCTGGCTGATCGGCTGGGGACTGTTGGCGACCGCGATGACCGCGCCCGTTTCGTCGATTATCAGCGCTTTGGCGCCGGTAGTGCTGATGTCCAGTCCCATCAAATAGGGCATCTTCTGTCCTTTCTCGAAGACTCGCAGCGTTTTCGTATGAACATTGCCGGGGCGGGTCGTCCGCAGCCAATTGAATTCAAGGCGACGGGCGACTCACAGAGTCGCCCCTACATTTCCTCTGTGCCCTCTGTGGTGATCCTCTAGCGCACACCAAGCAGAATATCGAATGTCAGCTGATCCAAACGTTCGTAGGGCAAATTGCGCGCGCCCAAGCTCACGCGGTCGAATTCGGTCGCTTTCAGCCGGTCGGCGGCGGAGGCGCTATAGCCGTCCGAAAGATAAGCGTAGCTGCCGTCATCGGCGTTGATCTCCGCCAGCAGCGCCTGAATCTCGTCATCGGCGTTGAACTGCGCCGCTTTCTCTTTGAATATCAGGTAGGAGCGCATGCAGCCGCGGGCGAATTCCACCACATCTTCGTACTGTGAGCTGCGGTAAGCGTGGGCGTCAAAGTGGCGGCTGCCGTCATAACCTACGTCCTCCAGGAAGCGCACCAGGTGAAAGTTCTGCTTGATCATCATGCTGCCGAAGCGGAAGTCTTGATCGTAGCGGCCGAACATCTGGTCGTTGAGGTCAATGTGGAAGAGCTTGCCGGCATCCCAAGCTTGGGCAACCGCGTGCATGAAGTTCAAGCCGGCCATGTGCTCATGCGCCACTTCCGGGTTGACGCCGACCATTTCGGAGTCGTCCAGCGTGGCGATGAAACCCAGCATGGCGCCGACGGTCGGGAAGTAGATATCGCTGCGGGGTTCGTTGGGCTTGGGCTCCAGCGCGAAACGATAGCCGTAGTCATTGTCTTTAGAATATTCGCAGAGGAAGTTGATGGCATCGCGCATGCGCTTTACGCCGTCAGCCGGGTTCTTGGCGCTATCACTCTCTGCGCCCTCGCGCCCGCCCCAAAAGACATAGACCTTCGCGCCCAGCTCAGCGCCCAGGTCCATCGAACTCATCGTCTTTTGCAGGGCGTAGGCGCGCACGGCCGGGTCGTTGCTGGTGAAGGCGCCGTCTTTGAATGAAGGATCGGCGAAGAGATTAGTGGTGGCCATTGGGCAGACGATGCCGGTGTCGGCCATGGCGCGCTTGAAGTCGGCCACGATCCGGTCGCGCTCGGCTGGCGACGCGTCGATGGGCACCAGATCATTGTCGTGCAGGTTGACGCCCCAGGCGCCGACCTCGGCCAGCATGTGCACGATATCGACCGGCGAGATGGGGTCGCGGGTGGGCTCGCCGAAGGGGTCGCGGCCGATGTTGCCGACCGTCCACAAGCCGAAGGTGAATTTATGTTCCGGTTGGGGGCTGTAGTCCGCCATTGTCGCCGTCCTTTGCTGAAGGTGGGTTTGGCGGAGATTGTAGCAAATGCTTGCCTGGTCTGACAGGAAAGGCTAGCAGATAGAGATCTGAAAGCCTGAGAAAGAGTTTGTTGACAATGAGAACATTTGTGCTATTATAAGAACAATTCATTTTTTGATGAAGCGCCGCGATTAGATGATTGGCTTTTTTGCGGGAGACCCCGACAGGGGCATTCACAAATCGGCGTTATAGCCAGGAGGAGCAAATGTCCGCACCAATGTTAACACCCGGATCCGGCGGCGGTAGCAAGCCAAAACCCGTGCCTTACGATCCACTGTCTTCGATTCAAGCGCCCAAGCCCAAACCCGAGCCACAGAAACCCATTGTGCCCATTGTCGTCTATACCGCCTTTGACGCGGACACAGCGGAAAAGCTCAAAAATCGTCTGGAGGAAACAATACACCCTGTGGACCAGCCCAAGCAGACGGAGACTTACGACCCGCCGCCGCCCAGAAAGGCGACTGAGAAATCAAGCCAGCCGAGCCTGCCCGATGTCGAAGAACCCGAGTTGACCGTCGCCGATCTGGAATTTGATTGGTCGAGCGAAGCGCCATTCCCCAGCCTGGATGCCGGCGAAATGTCCGACTATTTTTCAGCGCAGGAAGATAACCTGGTGCGGGATGTGTCGATTTCTTTGCAACATGAGAAGTTCATTCTGGACTACCTGGAAGACCCGCTAGAGTACCTTAAGCATTTCGCAACTTATACTTGGGATGAAGAATCCGACGCAGCGGCGGAGAAGTTCATTCAGTGGTATGTGGAGCGCTTTAGGTCAGAGCTGGAGAAGCAAAGGGAGTACACCTGGTCGCTGGACGCGCTGAGCGACATAGAATACTGGATCAGGGAAGTTGCGAACGATAAGAACGAAAGCGTCATCGTCGTCGACCTGGAGACGGGCGAGACTCTGTTTGTGCGCTATGGCGACAGAGACTCCGTCACTATGCATACATTGCATCAGAAGCTGGCCGAGGGGCGTAATATAGCCCTGATTCACAATCATCCGAACAACAGCGGCGCATCGCCGGCGGATCTGAGCGCGGCGGCTTGGCTGGACGCGGAATACATGATGATTGTCAACCGGGACGGCGCCGTGCATCGCCACCAAAAAATTGACGGCGAGATAGTCGAACTCGAGCCGCTGCATAACCCGGATATTGTCGCGCCGATCGATCCGCTGGAGACGGTGGTGGACAGTATCGCCTATTGGATTCAGACTCTGCGGGAATCGGGCAATCCGGCGGAGATGGTGATGGAGCAGGGGAAACCGCTTTGGTGGCAAGAGGGGAACATCATCGTTCCATATCACACTGATGAGACCATTGAAGAGGTGGCGGCTCGGATGATAGGCCCACCACCAAGTGAAGCTGTCTCCAGAGAGCAGTATGAGAAGCTGCACATCGCGCACCAGAAGCAACTTGCGGAATTCACAGCGTATCTACGAGAACTTAATCCGAGCGATACAAGCTTGGGTGTGATCAATATACCTGCGCCGGGATGGTCTACCTTCAACGAACATTCTCCTCGAGGAGCACGGCTCAGAGTAAGACACGCTACAAGGGCGACATTGTTATATCCCATAGATGATATTTCAGATCAGAGAATACAAGTCATGAGACGCTGGAATTCACTGTCTCCCGTTGAACAAAAAATCGAAATGGCATTGACAGGCAGTAATGCAAACATCGACAGGTATGTTAAATTCAACAATGCCGACCATGATTTTGACTACACTCTGTCATGGTTGCAAACTCATGAAGACACTATCAGTGACGCAGCCAACGACTTCAAGGTCTCATCGATATCGCTTAACACTATTCTTGGATCAGAGCTCATGTATGACTATGGTTGGGATGATAGCCAGCAGGACTCAAGTATGCGATCAGGCTTTAGAGATGCTGCATTGAGATTCGGTGAACTTGTTTCTTGGGATAAATTAGCGGAATCGTGGGATGGCGCCGGAATAGCGAATGCGCATTATCCAGCCCTCGTTGATGCTTATTTCCATATAGACGCGCAACTGGAACCGGGCGAAGTCCATCCGTGGCAACTTGATCCAAACGCTCCGGATCTTGAGTCGGCACCGCAACTAACAGCTTCGGACGAAAGGAAATCTGAGTACGTTACGAGGTGGGCAGATTTTTATGAAAATCGGACTTTTGACCAATTAAGTCAGCGCGAACAGGAAGTTGCTCTTTTCTGGATTCGTCAGGAGAAGCTAGTTGATGTACCTTGGAATCTGCGCCAGGATATTGCGTACTATGCTTCAAGCGTCGAAGGATCCGTTAGAACGGCGGCTATGATCGGTCGTATGTACAGTGATCAGCTCACTGCACTTGATAGTACTTCGAATGTCTGGAACAATCCTCGCGATATAGCGCGAGTTTGGGGACGCTATAGATCAGCCGACCATTATTTCGACTATCTTGGGAACGCACAATTGGCCTATCCTATTGCCGACTTTTTCAGCGCGCGATAGCAATGAAGAAAAAGCGGAAACGCCATTCAGTACGCAGGAGACTAATGCTCGTCGCCCTAACGGTTGGCATCGTACTTGTTTCTTGCTACATCGCATTGCATGTTACAGCCGCGATCGTGTTATGTTTGATCGGTTCGGATGATACCATTCGAGGTGCAGGAACACCTCCGGAACTTGTTAGAGAGTACTACGAAAGCCACTATCCTCTTCTTTGCATGCCAAAACGATATGGGTTGTTTCTATCGGATGACGATTGACACCGTGTAGCGATATGCTTCACTGTTTTGCTGGACGCTCTTCTTCTTTTTGAAAGACCGGTTGTCCGAATCAGAAAGATAAACCACTCATAATATAGCTTGACACGCTTATTTTCGGTACACTTCCTGCCGTTAAAGGCAGCGTCCAGCGAAAGCGACATGCATGGCATTACCCGCGCACTCCTGTTGTAACACGGCAATTCGACCCAGAAATAGAAGCTCCATCATATCGGGTTAAAGAGGCATGGGCAGACATGTTCCTGTTTTGGGTCAAGGGTGCGGCGAACCTGGATATATGGAATATCAATAAAGACCCCAACATCGCAGCGGGTAAATTAAGACCCGGCGAAATGACGACCATTTTGGGGCGCTCTTCAAGCTATCCGCACATGGTGCTTCATATGACCGAAGAAGGCGAGATTGGATGGACTCACCTCGGTCTGTTAGATTTGAGCGGGATAGACGCGGACGAACTGCTGCCGCTTTCTGATGAGGCAATCCTTGAGTTGCAAGGGCTGGACGAGTGAAATGAGTAGGCTCTGTTTTCTCATGGCGATCGGGTCTTTGCTCTGGGCAAGTGTCAATTTCGCTTACGCCCAAGATCCGGAGCAGATGATCGCCTTCGCCTCCCGGGAGTCCGATGTCAATGAGGATACGCTCATTAGCGACATATTCACCATCCAACTGAATGGCCAGAACCGCAGAAACCTGAGCAATCATCCAGCTAATGATATTGAACCCGATTGGTCGCCAGATGGGAAAAGGATTGCATTCTCATCAAATCGCGACGGCGATTACGATATTTGGATTATGGATGCCGATGGCTCCAACATCGTAAAAGCCGCGGATAGCGACAGGAACGAGTTCTACCCACGTTGGTCCCCGGACGGCACTCAGATCCTTTGCAGACAGGCAGATAGCAATCCGTGGGATTATGTGTTTGACGGTGACATCTGTCTCATTTCGCTGGCGGACGGCAGCATTGTAACACTAACAAATGAACTGTCCGATGACTATGACGGCGCCTGGTCGCTGGACGGAAGGCAAATTGTCTTTGTGTCTAAAGATGCTGGAGCCAGTCACCAGACTAGCGACATTTTTACATTAACCATTGATGATCCCAAAAGCCTGAAGCGCGTGACGCACAATAATGGCGGTTATCATGGACCATTTTATATCTCTGAGAATGAAATCTATGTTCCGAATTCCGGCAAAGTTGTCCTGAATATCGAAACATTAGAAAGGGCGGAGTTTCGTGAGGTAGACACGATACTCAATCCATTTTCTGTAAATCATGCCATAGGGTTTGAAGCCGAGGTTCCGGTGGTATTGTCTGATGGACTAGACGGCATTTGGTATCACAACCGCGCAAGCGGTGTGCAATTCCTCATTGACAACACAAATGTCCTTGATGACAGCATGTCATGGAGACCAACGGTTGAGGTGTCTGCAGAACTGAATGACTAGATCAGACAACGAAGCACTTATCCAAAACACTTTATTCCACGTCGATGCACGTTGGCAGTCGTTGGCGTATTAGCGGGGCATACTTTGATTGCTGGTATCTGCCAGATAAATTCAAATCGGAAACAGAACCTCACCCACTCCCGCAGACGCAATTCACCTGAATCGCTATATACCTAGAGCAGTAGCGCCGACCAACATCACCGGCGGATCTGAGCGCGGCGGCCTGGCTGGACGCGGAATACATGATGATTGTCAACCGGGACGGCACTGTGCATCGCCATCAAAAAATCGACGGTGAGATAGTCGAACTCGAGCCGCTGCATAACCCGGATATTGTCGCGCCGATCGATCCGGTGGAGACGGTGGCGCACAGTATCGGCTATTGGTTTCAGACCTGGCGGGAATTTGGCAATCCGGCGGAGATGGTTTTCGAGCAGGGGGAGAGGGCGCCTAAATTGTAAGATTACATTGACCATCCGCAAAGCAAGCAAACTGAAAGACCGCTCATTGATCGAAAGTATGCTCGGCATAAGCCGAACCTTTTTCTCCCAAGCCACAATTCTATAGGAAGACCCTACATTTCGCCGTTGAGCTACTACCAATATCAAACTTCGGCAATTTCTGCATTTGCCAGTATTTCTGGAACAAGTGGTTTCGATATGGCAGGAAAGATGCTTAACCATCACCTTAAAGGATCGGGAGACACCTTTGAGATTCCGGTTGACGAAATGCTTGCTGATGTGCTGGGGTTTCGTCAAAGCATCCTTGACTACGTTGGCTTTGAACTTGGAACGAAGTTTGCGTCAAGCAACGTTGAGAACAGCAGCACAGAGGATATTATTCTAGAAGAAGTTGGGCATCACACAGTTTTTGCCTTTCCGCTTGAATGGCGCCAGGTTGGTATAGGCGCCGACGATGATATTTTCGGATTCGATGGTGATATGCCTGCAACTCCAGATTCAATTGTGAAATTGTTGCAAGGGACACCGCTCGATGAAGATGCGACGCAGGAGGCATACGATTGGTTTCTCGCACTGGGCAAGTTCTATTACTATCCGCGAGTAACGGTTTTGGTAGATAACATCACTGGAAATGCTGACGTGGGCTTGGTGATTGACGTGCAGGATCATTATAATTGGCATGCAGGTGCGGGCCCGCTTGACAGTGTAATGGCGCAACTTGAAACGGTGGGCTATGGCAAGAACTTTCAAGTTTTCGGTCAATCTTCCCCAATAATTGGCAGATTAAATTTGAACGACGTAACAATGAAAAATGAACTGCCCTATTTTCAGTTGAAGATTGACAAGTGGGACGATCATGAATAGTCACATACCCGGAGGGTGACTTGAAACGTAAGAATAACCATACACCTAGATTTCCAGTCTATGAGATTGTAACTGTATTGTTCGTCATGCTCATAGTAGGGGTCTTCGGTTTCTGCTTATGTGTACTTTCGGTGTTGTTGCCGTTTTTGACATACAACACTCGGCATCCCACACCTAATGCGACTGTAATAGCTGTAGAAAAAACTCTGATCGTGCCGCTGAACAGTGAAGAACCTGTCTACACGGAAAACAAGTATTCGGATTGGGTGGCAATCTCCATCAGCGGAAGCATCGAACGAAACGGTGAATTCCTATTCGACGCTTTGCACCACCGTGATGCTTTAGCGCAGGGAATGCAAGGCGGATTTCGAGGATTTCTGATCGACGGTAAATGGGTTCAACTGGGTCGAGGGCCAACTCCGAAATATCGAGATGATCATATTTATCGGTATTCTTACTCCGTCTATCGAAATATACGCGACACTAACTTGCATCTCCCAAAAACCCTTGGATTTCAAATAATAAGTGAAGCTGCGAGAGGACTGGAGGGTGAGTTCACAGTCGAAGTATCGAGTGATTCCTTCAAATATTGGCCCGATAGAAGAGGGCGCTAGATGCTGCAGCGAGAACTAGGCGCCAAGAATGAGATACAGCTCATTTTCTCGCAGAATCCACCTTGCCAGTCAATCTCAAACCTTCGCACGACGCCTTTATCGGTTTAATAATCATCCCATTTTTCATTGACCCGGAATAGCTTGGCTGCCAGCTTTTCGGTACACTACCTGCCGTTAATGGCAACGTCCAACGAAAGCGAGCTACATGGCACTATCCCAGCGCGAATCGCCAGTCGGCAAACGAGTCTCCCTCTTTGTCACCTGCATCGTCGACATGATCTATCCCGGCACTGGCCTGTCGGTGGTCGAAATCCTGGAGCACGTCGGCGTCCGCGTCGACTTCCCGCCGGCGCAGACCTGCTGCGGCCAGCCGGCTTTTAACTCCGGTTACCGCGACGAGGCGCGCACGGTGGCGGCGCATTTCTTCAAAGCTTTCAAAGACGCTGAGGTCATCGTCACGCCCTCCGGCTCTTGCGCTACCATGCTGCGGCACGAATATCCCAGCTTGTTCAGTCCGGACGATGGCGAGCGCTATCAGGAGGCGCAGCGCATCGCCTCGATTACCTGGGAGTTCAGCGAGTTCCTGGTCGACGGCTTGGGCATGGCGGATCTCGACCTGAGCTTGCCGGCTGCGCAGTCCTTCGCCTTTCACGACGCTTGCCATGGCTTGCGCGGCTTGGGTTTGGGCGGCGCCTCGCGCGATCTACTGGCGCATCTGGGCAACGCTGAACTGACCGAGTTGAACGAATGCGAAGTCTGCTGCGGCTTCGGCGGCTTGTTCAGCGTCAAGATGCCCGAGCTCAGCAACGCCATGCTTCAGAACAAAGTGCAGAATATCAACGACGCCGCGGCCGACACCATCGTCACCGGCGATGTCAGCTGCTTGACACAAATGAACGGCGGTCTGTCGCGGCGCAAATCGGGTAAGCGCGTCGTGCATCTGGCCGATGTGCTGGCCAAGGCGCTGCGCAAGGAGCGAGCATGAGCGTCGAACTCAAATCTAACGACTTCGTCGCCCTGGCCGATATCGCGCTGCACAATAGCGACTTGCAGCATGCGGTTGGCGCCGGCACGCGCGGCGGCTATCAGAGGCGCGCCGAGACCATGTTCGCGCACAGTCAAGAGCACGGCGAGCACATGCGGCAGCAAGCGGCCGAAGCCAAACGCCGCGCCCTGCGCAACTTGCCCGATCTGCTGGAGAGCGCCGAGGGCAATTTGATCGCCAATGGCTGGCGGGTCGAATGGGCGGAAGACGCCGCCGAAGCCAATCAACTGGTGCTGGATATCGCGCGGCGTCACGGCGTCGAGTCGGTCACCAAGAGCAAGAGCATGCTCAGCGAAGAGCTGGGCGTCAACCACGCCATGGAGGCGGCCGGTCTGCGCGTTGTCGAGACCGACCTGGGCGAGTACATCATCCAGCTCAACAACGAAACGCCGAGCCATATCGTGGCGCCGGTCATGCACAAGACCAAAGCGGAAATCCGCGATATCTTCGTGCGCGAGCTGGATATGGCGCCGACTGACGACGCCGAAGAGATGGTCGCCTTCGCCCGCAAGATGCTGCGCGAGGACTTCCTCAGCGCCGATATGGGCATTTCCGGCGGCAACTTTCTCATCGCCGAGACCGGCTCCATCGGCCTGGTCATGAACGAAGGCAACGGCCGCATGTGCACCTCCCTGCCGCGGGTGCACATCGCCCTGGTCGGCATCGAGAAGATCGTCGAATCTGTCGAGGACTACGCCACCCTGACGCAGGTGCTGCCCAGCAGCTCCACCGGCCAGAAGCTGACGGTCTACACCAATATTCTCAACGGACCCGGGCGTGATGCCGAGGGCGATGGTCCCGAGCACAGTTATGTCATCCTGGTCGACAACGGCCGCTCCAAGATCTACGGCACGGACTACGCCGAAGCGCTGACCTGCATCCGCTGCGGCGCTTGCCAGAATGCCTGTCCGGTCTATCGCAGCACGGGCGGGCACGCCTACGGCTGGGTCTACGGCGGGCCAATCGGCGCGGTGCTGACGCCGCTGCTTGTCGGCTTGGAGAATGCGCAGCCCCTGCCACACGCCAGCAGCCTCTGCGGCAGCTGCAAGCAAGTCTGCCCGGTCGATATCGATTTGCCGCGCATGCTGCTCGACCTGCGCTGGGAACTCGTCCGCGACGGCCACTCGAAGACCGGCTGGGACGCGGCCATGAAAATGTGGGCGGTCGGCATGACATCAGCGACGCGTTTCGCGCTGGGCGGGAAAGCCGCGCGCGCCGGCCAACATATCATGGGCGACTATATGCCCGGCATCCTGGGCAACTGGAGCAAGCACCGCGACTTCCCCAATTTCGCGCCCAAGCCCTTTCGCCAACTCTGGAAGGAGCGTGAACAATGAAGGCGCGTGAGCGCATCCTCAGCCGACTTCGCCAAGCGCAGGCAAAGTCCCCCGCCAAAACAATGGAGGGGGATTTAGGGGGAGGTAGAAGACGCATGCTGCCGCTGCCCGAGCTGGGCGCCGACGACCGCCTGGACCTCTTCACCCGCGAGGCCAAGGCGCTGGGCTGCGTCGTCTATCGCATGAGCCGGGGCGAAGCGCTTGAGCAAATCATGGACTTGCTCGATGGCGAGAAATCCGTGCTGAGCTGGGCTGAGGATCACCTGCCCTACGCCGGCTTGCATGATCTCTTGGCATCGCTGGATGTGTCGGTCGCGCGGCCGGACGATAGCGAGGTTCGCGTCGGAATCACTGGCGCATCGGCTGCGCTGGCCGCCACCGGCAGCCTGGTGCTCGAGAGCGGCGCCGGACGCCCCCGCAGCGCCTCGCTGTTGCCCGACCGGCATATCGCGCTGATGACCGCCGACCAGGTGCTGGACGATCTTGAGACTTGGCAGGCGTCGCAGAAAGCGCTGGATTATCCGGCCTTCAAGCGGGCCAGCAACACCGTCATCGTCACCGGGCCCAGCAAGACCGCCGATATCGGTCATCAGCTTGTCAAAGGCGCCCACGGACCGCGCGAGCTGCATATCCTCATCCTGGACTGATTCTGGCGCGGGCGATTCACAGAATCGCCCCTACAAAC
>LXNI01001440.1_pt1 | contig 20713 bp, 19 predicted proteins | sample 809091 | NCBI WGS metagenome assembly LXNI01 (sample SAMN04870527, study PRJNA318959) | sponge metagenome | biome: 01000161; feature: marine sponge reef; material: water | host: Sarcotragus foetidus | place: Greece: Milos, Mediterranean Sea | collected 2013-05-29 | depth 5-7 m | reverse complement strand
CTGGGCAGCAGCGTCGGCATCAGCAAGGCGCACAACGCAGACGAATTGGGCCCGGCGATGGATTTGGCGGCGAGGTACGACCGCCGGCTGATCGTCGAAGCCGGGATTCCCAACGCCCGCGAGATCGAGGTCAGCGTGCTGGGGAACGACGAGCCCGAGGCCTCGGTCTGTGGCGAGATCATCCCCGGCAACGAGTTCTACGACTACAAAGCCAAGTACCTGGACGACACGTCACAGGAGTGCATACCGGCTGATATTCCGAACGAATTGGCGGAGCGCATCCGGCGCATGGCGGTGGAAGCGTTCCTCGCCATTGACTGCGCCGGCTTTGCGCGCGTGGACTTCCTGGTCAACGGGGAAACGTTTGACGTCGTCCTGCTTGAGATCAACACCATCCCTGGCTTCACCGAGATCAGCCAGTTTCCAAAGCTGTGGCGGGCTAGCGGTGTCGATTCGCGGGAGCTGCTGGACCGGCTGATCGACCTGGCGATGGAACGGCACGCGGACCGGCGCGAGACCAGCACCAGCTACGACTGACCGCGGGAGTCCGACGCGTTCGCGACGGCGGGAGGTGCGGTCTTCGCTTTGCCGCGACAGTGTCGTTACAAAAACTCCTAGAGTTGACTTGTGTAAATCACGGTGTACTATGATTGCCCTGAGCCATGCGTGAGCGTCGAAGTTTTCTCAGGCAGAGCCTGAGACTGCTGGCGGGAGGCACGGCAGGCACAGTACTAGGGGGCCTGGCCACCGCTGTGCACGCCGCCGAATCGCCTCCACAGCCGACTGAACGGCCCCCCTGGCAACCGGACATCGCCGACGCCCAGCCGCCCTTCCAGGTGCCAACGGCGCCGACTCTGGACGAGTTGGACCTGCCCGTCACGCCGTACACGGGCGATGGCCCTCCGCAGTCCGTCGTCAAGTCATCCCCGGTGATCACGGTCTACGGCCGCAGCTTCGGCGTGGCCCCAATCTTGGGGCTGCTTGGAGACCTGAATTCCTTCGACGAACTCGAGCGCAGCATCGCGCCCTGGGTTCAAGCTACCGAGGAGTTGGCCCAGGCCCCAGTAACGGTCGCGCCGCATCTGATCTACGCCCTGGCGCGACCCTGCCAGGGTAAGGACGACTCGTGCCTGATCTTCCTGGACGGCTCGGGGGTTGACCTCATCAACGAGTACATCCTGCCGGCCCAGGAGCGCGGCATGGGGGTTGTGCTGGACGCCCAGATGGGCCGCCTCTCACCGTCGTTCTTCGTCCGCCGGATGATCGATATGGGCTACATGGCCTATCCCAACGTGCACATCGCGCTGGACCCCGAGTTCGCGACCCGACCGGATCAGGACATGCCGGGCCACCCGATCGGATGGCTTTCAGCCCAGGCCATCAACGAGGCCCAGCGCATCCTGGCCGATTACGTGCGCAGCGAGAATCTCTCGCACAAGAAGATCATGATCATCCACCAGTTCGTTGATGAACTATCGGACTCGTGGTCCATGGTCTACGGCAAGCGGAACCTGGAAGTCTTCCCGGAAGTCGACCTGGTGCTGGATGCGGACGGCTTCGGCAGTCCCGACGCCAAGATCCTCAAGTACAACGCCATCACCAACCCGGAGGCGTATCCGCACCTCCAGTGGCGGGGCATCAAGATCTTCCAGTACAACAAGTACGCCCCGCGCTTTTCGGACTCTCCGGTGCTGACGCCGCGCCAACTCTTTGGCCTCGATTCGACGCGCGCCGGCTGGCGCATGTGGGCGCCGCCGCACCTGATCGTACTGGCCTGACCGACCGCGCCGAGATCAGCCGAACGGCACCACCGTCAGGTTGCTGAACGACTGCGCGGCGCCCGATCCCAATACGCGCAGGACCGCGGCCACGGGCTCGGCGGCCGCCGCGTCCGCGAGTTCGATCTCAACCAGGGCGCCAGCCTCCAGACCGGCCCACACCTCGTCTTCGCGCGCCTCGGCCGGAACCTGAACGCGAACGCCGTTGAGCGTGAGCGCCTCGGCACCGATCTCGCTTACGAATCCCTGCCACCGCGTTACGACCGAATCGTCTGATTGATGCGCCGGCGCCACCGCATGCGCCACCAGCACGTAGGACGAAGCCGCGCGTAGCGCTTCGTACGTCACCAGCACCACATCGCCCGGCGCCATTTGGCCGTGCAACACCAGGGGAGTGTCCAGCGGCCGGCTGAAGACGATGCCGCCGGCGCGGACGCTGAATGAATCGATCGCCACCAGCACGCCTTGCAAGGTGGGCGGCAACGGCGCGACCAGCGGCTCGGCGTCTGGCACAGGCGCTGGCGTGCCCACCGGGGTTGGGGTCGGCGTAGCGTCCGGCGGCGTCTCGGTTGGCGTCGGCGCAACTTCCGTTGGCGTCGGCGACGGTTCCGGGGTGGGTGCTTCTGGCGTCGCCGTTGGCTCACCCTCCACCGGCGTTGACGTGGCGACGAGCTCCGGGGTGGGCTGCGAACCGTCCGCAGGCGTGGGCGTGCCTTCCGCCGGCGTGCCGTCGGGGCTGGGGGTCGCCTCCGGCGTTGGGCTCGGCGACTCCGCAGCAACGGTTGGCGTTGGCGAGGTGTCGGAGGGAGCCGGTGGTGCTTCAGTCGGGGCGGCCTCCGTTGTCGGCGTGGCCTCCGGGGTCGCGGTTGGCGAGGCGTCGGCCTCGGTCGGCGTCGGCGAGGCGTCAGGCGTTGGCTCGCCTTCCCCGGGCGTCGTTTCGGGTGTGGCCGTGGGCTCGCTGCCAGCTGCGGTTGGGGTTGGCGAGGCGTCGGCGGCCGGCGTGCGCTCGCTCGCCGTCGGCGTCGCACTGGGCGACGCCTCCACGGTCACGGTCGGCTCACCCTCGGCTGGCGTTGCGGTCGCCGCTGGTGTCGCTGATCCGTCCGCTGGCGTGGGGGTCGGGCTGGGCGAGGGATCGGGCGCCACGGTGGGCTGGCTGTCCGCCTCGGTCACGGCCGCCGGTTGCACGACGGCCAATTCAATCAGCATCAGGCTGCCGTTGTCGTCAACCTGGGCTTCGGCCCGAACGCGCGCCGCCAGGGACACGGCGTCCACCGCCGCAACGTCGCCCCGGGCGATCGTGATGCCCGCCACAACCAACGCCGCGTCGGTCACGGCATTGAGCTCGCCCGTCACCACCACGGCGCTGCCCGACACATCAATGGCTGCGGCGGGGGTGGCCGTCGCCGTCGGTTCAGGTGTGACGTCCGGCGCGGGTGTCGGCGTCGGTGACGCGGGCGCAGGCGTGGGCGATACCGGCGGGGTCGGAACTGCGGTCGGCGTGGGACTCGGGCTGGCGAGCGGCGCCGGCTCGGCCACGCTGGGCGTCAGGCCGGGATCGGGAGTCGCGGTTGGCGCGGCGGCCAGAATCGGCCCGCTAGGTACGTCCTGCAGGCCGGCCTGCGCCAGCGACTGCGCCCGCGTTATCGGCGCGCGCTGCGCCTCCGCGGCCACGTGCGTAAGCGAGTTGAATCTCGTGTCGTGCTCGGCCAGGCGCCGGCGGTAGTCGGCGGCCACGCCCCCGGTGCGTTCGGCGCCCGGCTCGGTGTCGCGGGCCACGGCGCCCAGCACGTCCACGCCCTTGCGCACGACCTCCTCGTACGCGGTGCTGGCGCGAGCCACGGCCACGTCGTCTCCGGCGCCGGCCGCTGACTCGATTTCGCGCAGCCGCTGCTCGGCCGTGTCCAGGTACAGGTATGCCTTCTCCTCGTTCGAGGCGAAACCGATCCGCAGTTCTTCCAGGGTGAGCCGGTAGCCGTACAGGGCGCTATCGGGTCCGCTGTTCACGGCCGCCAGCGTCACGCCGCCGTAGGCGACCAGCGCAACGGCGAAGGCCGCGGCCAGGCCGGCCATTCGCACCGGCATGAATCGCGGGAGCCACCAGGTGAAGCGTTTCCAGGTAGTGGCGGGCTCCGGCTGCCGGTCCAGCCGCGCGTGCAGGTGCTGCAACTCCTCGTCGATCAGGCGCGCCCCACGCTCCACGGCCTGCCGCTCAAGCGGCAGCGGCGTCAGCGCCTGCAGATCGAGCGCCATGACCAGCATGTCGCGCAAGCGATCGTGGTGCTCCGGGTGCTCGGCAAGGCAGGCGTCAAGCGTCGCTTCGCCGCGCAGCAAGCGGTCGAGCGATGAGTGAAATGCCGTTTCGATGTCGGTGCTCACCGGGCGTCCTCGGCCATAATTTTGCGAAGAGCAGCAACCGCCCTGAATTGCAACGCGCGGATGGCGGGTTCGTTACGGTCCATGATCTGGGCGATCTCGCGGTGGCTCATGTCCAGGGCGAATCGATAGCTCAGAATCTGGCGCTGGTCTTCAGTCAGCGACTGCATCGCCTCCCGCAGCTCTTCGCGGCGGGCCAGCGACTCGAAGTGCGCGTCCAGCGTTTCGCCGCGCTCGGCAACCAGCGCCTCATTCAACGGCACGGTGCTGCGCGTGGCCCGCCAGTTGTCCACGACCACGTTCTTGGCGATGCGGTAGATCCAGCCGTTGAATTCGGGGATCGAACGGTGCTGGTAGCGTCCGATCGCCTGCATGGCGCGCAGGAAGACCTGATTGGCCAGGTCTTCGGCGAGAACCCGATCGCTCACCTGGTACGCGATGTAGCGGTGAATCCGATCGACGTAGAGTCGATAGAGTTCCCCGAAGGCCTCGCGGTCCAGCGTGGCGGCGCGGCGGATGACCTCATTCAGCTGCTCTTCGCTTGGCTCAGCGTCCAATAGCACGGCAACGGTGGTCCTGGCGCTCTCTGAACGCCGGTGGGTCAAGGTCTGTTACGGGGCGGCGCGGCGGCGGGCCGCTTCTAATCAGCGTTCGGCCAGTTCAGCAAACCAGGCGCGGGTGCGCGCCAGGCCTTCGGGCAGGGCCACGCACGGACGCCAGTTCAGCAATTCGCGGGCACGCGCCGCGTTTCCAAGGTAGCGCTCAACCTCCGCCTGCGGGTGCGGATGAGGAATCTGACGGACCCGACCGGCGCCGGCGTCAACTAACTCCGCCAGCTCAGCGATGCTCGTCTCGCGTCCAGTCGCCAGGTTCAGCGTCTGCCCGACGGCCGACTCGACGGACGCGTCGACGATGCCGCGGGCCGCATCCTCAACGAAGAGGAAGTCGCGTGTCTGCGCCCCGTCACCGTGCACGTCAAGGGTCCGGTCCGCCATGGCGGCCTGCAGGAAACGTGCGACCACGCCGCCTTCAAGGTCGCTGCGCTGCCAGGGGCCGTAGATGTTGAAGGGCCGCACGATCGTGTCGCGCAGGCCAAACGCCCGTCGATACCCCGTAGCCAGATCGTCGGCCGCAAGCTTGGACGCGGCGTAGGGCGAAGCCGGGGCAGTCGCGGCCTCTTCATCCAGCGGGCCGGCGGCCGAGGCGTAGACGTGGCACGTACTCACCAGCACCAGGCGCAGATTGGCCGCCCGTGCCGCCTCCAGGACGTTGAGCGAACCGAGCACGTTGGCGCGAATGGCCTGGACCGGGCCGTAAACGCTGGCGCCGACGTCCACGGAAGCCGCGAGGTGGAAGATCGTGTCGACGCCCATAAGTCCATTTCGCAGCGCCGCCGGATCGGTCACGTCGCCCTGCGTCAGCCCCAGGTAGCCGGGCCGCCCGGTGAACGCCTCCAGCGAGCCCGGCCGCGCGCGCGAAAGATCGTCCAGCACGCGCACCGCCACACCGCGGTCCAGCAGTTCGGCTACCACATGCCGGCCAATAAACCCGGCCCCGCCCGTGACCAGGGCACTCATGCGTCCACCGTGCGCAGCCAGTCCACCGTGTGCCGCATGCCCTCGTCAAACGGCGTGACCGGTTTCCAGCCAGTCGCCTTGCGAATGCGGGTGGCGTCAGCGCGCAGGGCCGGCAGATCGGTACGCCGGCCTGGCGTTTCCACGATCTGGCTATCGGACCCCGTAACCGCCAGCACCGTTCGCGCCACGTCGCGGATCGACGTTTCACGCCCCGTGCCGATGTTGAACACCGAGCCCGCCAGCGCAGCGCCCCGTTCGACGACGCGCGCGTAGGCCTCCACCGCGTCGTCGATGAACATGAAGTCCCGCGTCTGTCGGCCGCCGTTCTCCAGCGGCAGCGGTTCGCCCCGCAGCGCACGACGGGCAAACGCCACGGTGACGGCCGGATAGCCCTGGATGTTCTGGTGCGGGCCAAACGTGTTGAAGTTCCGAATCACGACCACCGGGTGACCCCACCAGCGGTTCAAGGCCAGGCAGTGCATTTCACAGGCGGCCTTGCTGACCGCGTACACGGTAACCGGACGCAGTGGGTGGTCCTCGTCCATCGGCACTCGGACCGGTGGGCCGTAGACCTCGGGCGACGAGGCGTACACCAGCAGCGGCGGGCGCTTCATCGCGGCGATGGCGTGCGCAAACCGAAACGTCCCCGCCTCGTTGTTGGCGAAATAGGCGTGCGGCCGCTCCATGGACTCGGGAACCGAGATGCGAGCGGCAAAGTGCACGATCACGTCCGGCGCCCAGCCATCCAGCTCGGCCGTCGTCAGATCTCCGTAATCACGGCGCACGATCTCGATGGCCTTGCCTGCCTCAACCTCTGGCGTCAGCGGCTCGCCGCCGGGAAAGTGGCGCGAGAAGTCGTCCACGGCCACCACCGAGGCGTCCGGATCACTCCGCAGCAGCCGCCGCGTCAGGTTGAATCCGTACATGCCCGCGGCGCCTGTGATCAATGCACGCATGAAGGTCGGTCTCGATTGTGGGTGGCTCGCAGGGCCGGGGAGTGGAAAGTTGGGCCTACGAGGCGCAGATTATAGGGACGACGCGGCGTTTGCTGGCGGAGACGCCGGCCTCAGATAGGGAAATTCTCATGGGACTACTGGCGGACGAGGACATCCAGACGCGATTGGCCCTGCGTTCCGGCTGGGCCTGCGAGGGCGGAGCCCTGGTCAAAAAGTTCGAGCTGGCAGATTTCATGGCCGTGGTTAACCTGGTCAACGCCGTGGCCCCCGCAGCCGAGGCCGCCGATCACCACCCCGACATGTTCATCAACTACCGGCGCATCACCTTTACCCTGTCCACCCACAGCGAAGGCGGCGTCACCGAGAAGGACTTCGCCCTGCTGGACGAAATCGAGCGGCTGGCGGCGACGTAGATTCGCCGTTGAGATAGGTGCCTCTGCGGGCGGACAGAGCCCGATGTTTCACGTGAAACATTCGCCTGCCCTCTGATCAGGTGCAGGCATCCACGGAAGCGACCCGTGGAAAGGAGGGACCGTGGCCACGATTGACGAGCGTGTGGGCCGGCTTGAGGGCGGCTTCGACCACCGGGCAAGCAGGGCCGATGTTGCCAACCTCAAAGTCTGGATCATGGGGCTGCTGCTGACCGTGGTGGCCTCAATGTTCCTATCGGCGGCGACCCTGGTCATCCAGCTTCTGAGCTGAGGGGCCGACCTGGTCGGCCCGCAATGGGCACTCCAGAGGCTGGGTGGACTCACAGCCGCCCTGCCCAGATAGCGTGGAATGATCCTTGCGCTGGAGTAGAATTACGTCACGGACAATTGGGCTTGAGGTTGAAGTGGCGGCCCGCCATTCCTGACCTCAGAGTGTTGTCCGAGGTAACCGGGCGGTCGCGGCAGGAGTAGGTATCGTCGTGAACGCAGATCTCGTCCCAATTCTGGCCGCCATCATTGGCGCTGCGGTAGCCGTGTTGCTGGGGCTCGGCGGGCTGACCCTGGCGCTGTGGCGGGATGTCCGGACGGACATCCGGTCGCTCGGGAGCCGCATGGACTCTCTATCCGAGCGAGTAGCTCGGATTGAAGGACACCTCGGCGCGACGAACCCGCCGTCGGCCTGAGGCCGCAAGTCTCAGGTGCGCGTGGCCGGACCCTTGACCCGGCCGCGGGCGCCGATGAAGAAGCGGTTGGTCTGGATGACTTCGACGTCGGTGCATACAAGACCCAGCAGCGAGAGCACCTCCTCGGGCGACCAGTAGATCTTCCAGATGGTGAATTCGCGACCGTCGTTCAGTCGCCGGTGCTGCCGCTGCACGCGGTCGCCCTTGACGTACTGGTCGGACGCACCCGAGTGTTCCGCCTGCTGCGAGTCCACCAGCACAATCCACCCACCCGGACGTACGATTCGCGCCGCCTCTCGAATGAACTCCTGGGAGCGCGCGACCGGCACGTGACTCAGCCAGAACCCGAACATGCAGGCGTCCACCGAGCCGTCGGCGGCGGGCAACCGGTAGGCGTCGGCCCGGCAACGGCCGAGCGGGACGTGATCCCCGTCACGCCGGCGGGCCTCCTCAAGCATCTCGGGCGCGTAGTCGGAGGCGATCACCCGGTTGCGGCGGGCTAGCAGGCGCGTCCACCAGCCGGTCCCTGCTGCGACTTCGAAGACGCTTCCGTCGGTCAGCGACCCGACGAACTGCTGCAACTCAGCCATTTCACGATGCCAGGCGGCGTCATCCTCGGGACCGTGGGCGTAGCGGCCCTCCCGCAGGATCCACTGTTCGAACTCCGGCGCCCGCGCCCGGTAATAGTCCCTGGTGTCGGCCTCGACGTCAGTTGCGCTGCGCTTCGCCATTGGATGGCCCTTTATCTGTCGGTTCGTCGTCATCTTCCTCGGGCAGATCTACAAGCTCGGCCTCGTGCAGCCAGTCGAGCGTCGCATTGAGGCCGTCGTCCAACGCGGTATACGTCAGACCGAGTTCGCGCTCAGCCTTCGATCCATCGAGCTCGCTGCCGTGCAACGCAATCCGCACCGCTGCGCGCGAGATCAGGGGACGGCTTCGCTTGATCCAGGCTGGCAGGCTGTAGATCAGGCCGAATGCCTGCCAGGCCAGTGGCGAGGCGGGTTTGATTTCGTACTCGAGGTCCGCCAGTTCGACCGCGCGCTGGAGAAAGGCGAGGCGCGACAGGTTGTGGCTGGCCAGGATGTAGCGCTCGCCCGGCCGCCCGCGCACCAGGGCCAGGGCGATCCCGCGCGCGATGTCCTTGACGTAGACCCAGGCCACCGGCTCGTCCACCGAAACGCCAAGCTGTCCGCTCAAGGCTCCAATCAGGGCCTGGCCCGTACCCGAAGCGTCCCCTGGTCCATAGACGGTGCCCGGATTGAGGACCACCATATCGAGAGGCGAACGGTCTTCGAGCAGGGCGGCTTCCGCCTCGACCTTTGAGCGCTCGTAGTCGCTGAGCGCGTAGTCGCGCCGCTCGGTGGTCTCGGACCCAACCTCGCCTTCCTCTTCGCCAATGGTGGATCCGCTGCTGACGAAGATCAGCCGGTGGGCCCCGGCCTCGCGGGCGGCGTCCCGCACGTTGCAGGCGCCGTCCACGTTGAGTTCAAAGAAATCTTGCGCACGCGGCGCCCAGGAATCATGCAGGCCGGCCAGATGGATAACCGCGGCCATGCCGTCCACGGCCGCGCCAAGCGTGTGCGGTTGCAGGATGTCGCCTTCCACCGCCTCCACCCGGTTGGCGTTGAGCCAGGAGCGGTCGCTGGATTCGCGGACCAGCGCGCGAACCTGGTGGCCATCGTGGCGCAGCGCCTGGATAACGAAGGGGCCAAGATTCCCAGTCGCGCCGGTGACCAGGACTTGCACGTCAGTCGCCGGAGTTGACGGCGCAGTCGTGGATGATCTCGGCCGCCCGCTGAATATCATCCGAGGAAACTTGGTGGTACGTCACCGCGCGGCAACGGCCGGTTTCGTCGAAGCCCACCACCCGCACTCCGGCGTCGTCCAGCCGGGCCGCGAAGTCTGTCGGCCGACCCAGTTCGGGCCCGATGTCGAAGAACACAAGGTTGGTCGCGACGGCGTCCGGGTCCACGACCAGGCCGGGCGTATCGCTCAGCAGTTCGGCCAGCAGGCGCGCGTTGGCGTGGTCCTGGGGTAGGCGCTGCGGAATCTCGTCCAGCGCCACGTGACCGGCCGCCGCCAGGACGCCGGCCTGGCGCATCCCGCCGCCGACCATCTTGCGGACGCGCCTCGCCTCGTGAATGTAGTCGCGCGAGCCCAGCAGCAGGGATCCAACCGGCGCGCCCAAACCCTTGGACAGGCAGAACTGCAGGCTGTCGGCGCCCTGCATGAGGTCGGCAACCGAGCACTCCAGCGCCGCCGCGGCGTTGAAGATGCGGGCGCCGTCCACGTGCACCCGCAGGCCAAGCTCATGTGCCGTCTGAACCAGTTCGGCCATTCGTCCGGGTGGGGTGCAGGTACCGCCGGCCGTGTTATGCGTGTTCTCGATCCAGACCAGGTGCGAGTCCACCAGGTGGACGTTCGGCGCCTTGACCGCGCCGCGGATCAGATCCGAGGTCAAGATCCCGTCGGGCGCATCGACCGCGGCCATGGTGACCCCGACCAGCGAGGCCCAGCCGCCAACTTCCCACGTGACCACGTGGCAGCCGCGCTCGGCGATCACTTCCTGCCGCGGACGGCAGTGGGTCAGCAGCGAGCAGAGGTTGCCCTGGGTGCCACTGGCCACCAGCAGCCCGGCTTCCATGCCAAACATCGCCGCGCAGCGCTCTTCGAGCGAGCGCACGGTGGGATCCTCTTCAAAGACGTCGTCACCGACCTCCGCCTCCGCCATCGCCCGGCGCATGGCGGGCGTGGGAGTGGTCAGAGTGTCGCTGCGGAGATCGATGCTCAAGTTCGACAAGGCGGCGCCAGGGGAAAGTCGGACTGGTGAATGGTACCGGCGCGTCAGACCGATTCCAGGAAGCGCGCCAGTTCGTCGCGCTCGATCGTTGGGATTGGCACATTGTTCCCATCGACCGTCCAGCGGCAACCCTCGGTCGGGGGCGTGGCGTGTCCGATGACGGCAGCCCCCAGGCCCTTGTCACGCAGCGTCGCCACCGCCGCGGGCGCCTGCGAGCCGGGCAGGCTGGCCAGGAGGGTGCCGGAAGCGAGCAGGGCGAAGGGATCCAGCCCAAGCGCGCGACAGATTCGGCGGCACTCCGGGAGCACCGGCACCGCGTCGCGATCGACCCTCAGTCCCACGCCCGCAGCCTCCGCCAGCTCGTGCAGCGCGGCGGCCAGGCCGCCCTCGGTGGGGTCGTGCATGGCGTGGACTTCGGCGGCGGCCTGCAAGGCAGCGGCCGCGGGACGCACGGAGATTCCCGGCGATGCGAGCCGAGCCGCACCCGCCTGGATATCCGCCACGCTGACTCCGGCGTCGCGCAGCAACTCGGCGTGGTCCCCGGCCAGGATGGCCGTGCCTTCGACGGCTAGCTCGCCGACCAGCAACAGCGCGTCGCCCGGGCGCGCGCCGGAGGTGCGGACCAGCGAATCGCGCGCCACGGTGCCCAGCAGGGTGCCGGCGACGACGGGTGAGGTCACGCTATCGGTGATTTCGGTGTGCCCGCCCACCAGCGCAACACCGGCGACCGCACAGGCTGTGGTGACGTCGGTCAGCAGCGCCTGGATTTCGGCCGCCGTGGCGCCCGCCGGGACCAGCACCGTGGCCAGCAGCCAGCGCGGCTCGGCGCCCATTACGGCCAGGTCGTTGCCGTTGACCGCCAGCAGGTACGTGCCGATGTCGGCGGCCGCAAAGGTGATGGGATCGGCGGCGGCGACCAGGAGTTCGGGGCCGCCAACGTCAATCACGGCGGCGTCCTCGCCCGGCTCCGCTCCAACCAGAACCGCCGGGTCGCGGCGCGGGACACGACCCAGCGCCTGGCGCAGCAGCGGCAACGGCAGCTTGCCGGTCGGGAGGCTCATCGGGTTATTCCGGTCGAATGTTTCACCTGAAACATTCGACCAATCGATCCAGTCTGGTGGGTCGGCGCTAGGATGAGCGGCCCCATTCCGCGCCGGTTTCGCGGCGGGCGTTCATGCCACACATCTCCCTGCCCGATGCACGTGTCAGCGACATCGTGCCCCGAATCCACGTGAACGGACAGTCAAGCCGTGTGCGGCGGATCGAGCGGCTGCCGCCGTTGCGCCTGCTGGCCGGCAGGTTTCGCGACTGGCCCGGCCTGGCGGTCCTGGAGGGCGGATCGGACACGTCGGGCGAAGGCCGCTGGTCCTACCTGACGGCCGATCCATTCGACACGGTGCGGTGGACATCTCAAGGCGTGGTCTCCGAGGCCCGCGGCCCGCTGTCAGGCAACGGCTTCGCGGCCCTCGACCAAGTCGTTCCACGCGGAGCCCCCGACTCCGATGGCCCGCTCCCACCCTTTTTGGGTGGCGCAATCGGCTACATCGCCTATGACGCTGCCTATGAGCTTGAAGTCTTGCCGGGCCGTTGCCCGGGACCGGTAGCCACGGACCTGATGCGGTTTGGCGTGTACGACTGGGTGCTGGCGCGCGACGCCCAGACCGGCGACGGCTGGATTGTCGCCACGGCGCACGGCGGTCGCGATCCCGACGACATCTCCGCCCAGGTGCAGTCACGCCTGTGCGTGCTCGAAACGGCGGTCAGACCACCGGCGCCGCGAACCGCCGGTACGAACGCCGACCGCCCCCGCTTCAGACGCTGGGTGGCGGCGGTCAAGGACTACATCGCCGCCGGCGACTGCTACCAGGTGAACCTGGCCCGCCGGATTGCGTTCGACGCGCCTGAATCGGGTCTCGAACTCTTCCAGCGTCTGGCGACGGCGCATCCCGCGCCGTTCGGCGCTTACCTCGACGGCGAGGGGGTCGAACTGGTCAGCGCGTCGCCGGAGTTGTTCCTGCGCGTCAGGCCCACCGGGCACGCTCGCACGCGACCGATCAAGGGCACCGCCCCGCGCGGCCGCACGCCGGCCCTGGACGCCGCCGCCGAGGCGCGGTTGCGGGCCAGTCCCAAGGATCTGGCGGAAAACGTGATGATCGTGGACGTGCTGCGCAACGACTTTGGGCGCGTGTGCCGTCCCGGGTCCATCAGCGTGCCCGCGCTCTGGCATACCGAGGCATTGCCGACGGTGTGGCAGCTGGTCTCGGAGGTGCGCGGCGAACTGGGATCCGGGGTGTCAGCCGCCAGGCTGCTCGAGGCCTGCTGGCCCGGGGGCTCGATTACGGGCGCGCCCAAGATTCGGGCCTCGGAGATCATCGACGAACTGGAGCCCGTGCGCCGGGGCGCCTACTGCGGCAGCGTATTCGCGCTGGGCTTCGACGGCAGCCTCACCGCCAGCCTGGCCATCCGCACCGTGCAACGCCGCGACGGGGTCGGCCACCTGCACGTAGGCGCCGGGATCGTCGCCGAGTCGGACGCCGACCTGGAGTATGCCGAGACCCAGCACAAGGCGCGGGGCGTCCTGCAGGCGCTCGGCGTCTCGGAGGCTTCGACCGCTTAGGTTGGCGCCTCGCCGCCCCAGCGACGGTCCACGAGCACCGCCGCAATTAGCAGGCTCGCGGCGATGGCGAGGCCCAGCGGCGGGGTGAGCAGGGCGATCATGGCGACGATGCCGCTGCCGAAGTCGCCGTAGGCGCCAAAGACGATGCGGCCGAAACCGAGCATCCGCCATTCCACCCGGCGACGGGTTCGCAGACGCAGCGCGTGGGTCGCCAGCGCGGCGACGGCGCCCAGCGCAACCCCCAGGATCACGCCGGGACCGCCTGTGGCCATGACCGCGCCGCCGACGATCCCGCCGCCGACGGGACGCAGGATCCAGCCGACACGGTCCATCAATCCCCCGCTGCCCGGGAACTTGTCGGCAAAGATGTCGATGGGCAGCAGCAGCAGGGCACCCACAAACATCCCGGTCGTGGCCACGAAAGCGAACGCCGGGGCCGGCGTCAGCAGGTCGGAGCGGGCCGCGACGACCGAGGTGATCGCGACCGTCACATATGGGTTCAGCCCGCTGGATATACCAAGCGCCAACGCAAGAACGATGCTCATGCCACGGTCGACCGGCTACCCGCGGATCGGCCAGGCGTCACGCGCCGAATTCAGCCTGGGCGCGCGCATATTCATCGGGGCTGCCGATGTCGATCCAGCGCCCTGAGAAGACCTGCCCCAGGACCCGTTCGTGCGTGTGCAGCCAGGCGATGAGTTCGCCCGACTTGTCCGGGTCGCCGCCCGCATCCATGAACGCCTGCACCGCGCCGAGCTGCGCGCGGGGTATACCGTAGATAGCGGCCGAGGCCAGCGTACTGCGTGGACGTTCAGGCTTTTCGACGAAGCTGGTCACGACGCCAGCATCGTCGATTTCGACCACGCCGTAGCGCGTGGCGAGTTCGAGGGATTCGACGTCATATAGCCCCACGACAAGGTTACGCCGCGCGGCCCGCGCCAGGGGCGCAAGGTCGAAGTTGAACAGGTTGTCGCCCGCGATCGCCAGCAGATCGTCGTCGATTCCCGACTCCCTGATGAAGTAGGCCATGTCGCCGACGGCCCCCAGGCGCGTGTCCAGCGAGTTGGTGCCGTCGCTCATGACGGTCACGGGCGGTTGGCCCGGCCGGGCGGCCGCCCACTCAACGAAACGGGGGAAAAACACCTCGTGGGTTATGACCGTGACGTGCTCGACCTCGGAGACCGCGCCGAGGCGGTCCAGCACGAAATCAATAACGGTGCGAGAGCCGATGGGCAGCAAATGCTTCGGCCCGCCGCCGGTAATGGAACCCAGCCGCGTAGCCCAACCCGCCGCCAGTACAAGCGCCTGCATCCACGCATGGTACGTCCGAGCCCGCCGTCGCATGCCTATACTCGCCATGTGTCGGCCAGCCGCGTGAAGGGTTTGACACCCGGAAGCGCCGGAGGTGGGAAGGGCTGGACAGTTCGCGCCGCGAGTTGATCTTGGGAGTGCTCGGGCTGCTGATCCTGGGCGCTGTGGCGTATGTCCTCTACGCGCAGGCGACGGAGGGCGGCGGCGTAGGCCTACAGACCGAGACGGCCACGGCCACTCCCGGGACCACGGAGACTCCGACTCCAAGCCCGACACCGACACCTGCGGCGACCCCCACACCCACGCCGGCCCCGCAGACATACACGGTGCAGCCGGGCGACACGCTGCTTGCCATTGCCGAGCGCTTCGGGATCACGGTGGAAGACCTGCAGGCCAGGAACCAGTTGGACGATCCCAACAGCATCTTCGCCGGGCAGAAGCTCCAGTTGCCGCAGCCTGGCGAACGCGTGCAGCCGGAGACGCCGGTGGCCGGCGGGGGCGACGCCGATGACGTCTATGTCGTGAGGGCGGGCGACACGCTGTACGCGATCTCGCAGGAACTGGACGTCACGGTGGAGGATCTGGCCGAAATCAACGAGATCACTGATCCGTCGCAGCTATTTGTCGGGCGTCGCCTGCTGATTCCGGCACGCCGGATCACGCCGCCGACGGTGCGGCCGACTCCGGAGGCCGGCCAAAGCGGCGCCTCGACCTGAGCGCGCATGGCCGGTGGCGTCCGGCCATATACTTGATGACCTGAACTGCCAGGCAGGTTGGCGAACGCCGTGAACATCACGCAGATCACCGCACAGCGGGCCTTGCGCGACGCCCCGGTCCAGGCCTTCACGTTGGTGGAGCGCCTGGTGAAGCGCCCGCTGTTCGGTTGCCAGATGTGCGGCCACTGCATCCTGCAGGACACCGCCTTTATCTGCCCTATGGCCTGTCCCAAGGGGCTGCGGGACGGGCCGTGCGGCGGGACCGACGTCTACGGCATGTGCGAGACCGATCCCACCTTGCCCTGCGTGTGGCTGCGCATCTACGAACGGGCCGACCGGCTGGGCCGCATGGACCGGCTGATGAAGCTGCAGGATGACCTGGACTGGCGGGGCCACGGCTCGTCGAGCTGGCTGACCCTGATCAAGCGGGCTGTCGGGCGCAACGGACGCCTGAGCGAGGCCGAGCGAACGACGACCTAGCTGGGCGGCGGCGGGGAACCGTTGTCCCGGGGCTTGCGAAGCCTTAGCTCGCGAAACAGGCGTCGGCGCAGCCGGACGGCAACCAGGGCGCCAACCACGATGACGGCGGCCAGAACGATCCCGAAGCCGACGCGCGGATCGGCTTCAACCACCGAGGCCACGCGCTGGTATTGATCGCCCAGCCCCCAGCCGATTCCCATGTAGATGAGCGCCCAAATGAGCGCGGACAGGGCGGCGGACGGCAGGAATTTCCAGAAGCTGGCCCGGGCCGCGCCGGCCACGATGGTGATGACAATGCGAAATCCGGGAATGAGCCGTCCGATGACGATCGCCGGCACTTCATAGCGGTGGATCCAGCGTTCCGCACGTTCGCGCCGCGCCGGCGTAATGTGGAGCACGCGTCCAAAGCGGGTAATGAGGCGAGGTCCGATCAGGCGGGCCAGCCAGTACAGCACCGACGCGCCGGCTGTGGCGGACAGGACGACCGTGGCCACCACGGCGACCGGATTGGCCACGCCTCGGTACACCTGATAGCCCATCAGCACAATGGCGGTGTCGGCAGGCACGGGAAAGGGAACGCCGGCTTCTTCCACCCCGACGTAGATAGCCAGCGCCAGGTACTGATTGGCTTCCAGGAATTCCAGCAGGAACTCGCGCGTGGCATTGATCACGTCGCCCATGGCGGCTAGGCCCTGCCGCCGGTCGTACGGACGAGGGCTTGGTGGCGCGAACTACGCATCGGCTGGCCTTAGGCGGGCCGTCCGCGCGGGCCGTAGCGGCCGGTGAGGAAGCGCCAGCGGATCCGCGCCAGGTCGCGCGTCATGCGCAGCGTGTCCAGCGTCAGACGCAGACGTGAGTCGGGGTCATTCGTCCATTCAACGGGTAGCTGGTGGACGGTGTAATTCCTATGCCGCGCCAGTCGGAGAATCTCCAGGTCAAACATCCACCGATTGATCACGCTTGCGCCAAAGAGGTCATGCGCCACGGGTCCCCGATAGAACTTGAACCCGCACTGCGAGTCTGGCGTATCCGGGAGCCCCCCGACTTGCCGAGTCAGTTCGCGGAATACCCGAGCGCCGGCTCGCCGATAGACGGGCTGGCGCAGGACGGTCTGGCTACGGCCGAGCGCCCGTGATCCAATGACGATGTCGGCGCCGTCCCGGATGGCCGTCACCGCCTCCGGCACGTGCTGAAGGTCGGTTGATAGGTCGGCATCCATGAATCCGACGATTTCCGTCGAGGCCGCGAGCAAACCGGCTCGCACGGCGGCGCCCTTGCCGCTCTGCCGCGATAGCGTGATCAGGTCAAGATTCGGGTGGGCCGGCATCTGCGCACGCACGGCATCGCCGGTAGCGTCGGTGCTGCCGTCGTCGACGACCAGGATTCGCCCGCCGCCTGAGAACGTCGCCAGCCAGGCGAGGATCTGCGGCAGGGTGCGTCCCAGGCGTTCGGCCTCGTTGTAGGCCGGCACCACAATGGTCAGAAGCAATGGAGGCCATTTCGGTTGATTGACGGCGCAATTCAACCCCGGACGGGTCATCGACAGCCGGGCACTTCCAATCACATGCCACGTCACGCCGTCAGCGCCACGAACTCGCGCAGTTTAGGCGAGCCTTCACCGCCCTTTGCGGAGCACGGGCGCTCTCGCCACACTCGCGCTTCATGACGTGGCTAAGTCTGACCGCGCTGATCTTGTGTCTGGGCGCCGCCGGCATGCTGGGATATCGCCTGGCCGCCAGCGTGCTGGCGGCTCCCTCGCGCCTGAGTCGCGCCGCGCTGGGAAGCGGGACCGGGTTGGTGGCGCTGGGGCTGCCGCTGCTCTGGCTGCCGCGGGTCTTGCCCGTTGGCAGCGCTCTGCTGGTGGCAGGTGTTCTCTGCGCGCTTGGCGCGCTGGCGCTTCGGCGGCTGCCGACTCCCGAACCGCGCCAGGACCATCGCCTGGCGGTCGCCGGCGTTGCGGTCGCCAGCGGGCTGGCCTACCTCTCGGCTCTGGCGTTTTGGGCCGAGGGAACCGTGGGACGCGCGGATGCGGGCACGCTGTACATGCACAGCGGGCTGGTGGCCGGCATCGCCCGCGGCAACTTTCCGGTGGTCAACCCGTTCGAGCCGGACTACCCGCTCCAGTACCGCGTCGCGCTGCACACGCTGGGCGCGGGCGCGGTGGATCTGCTGGACGTGCTGACGCCGGCGGTGATGCCGCACCTGGTGGCGTCGACGGCCGTCGTCCTGGTGCTGACGCTTTACGGGGCGCTGGCTGGCCGCATTGGGCCGGGATGGGCGCTGGGTGGCGCGGCCGTGGCCTACGCCTGGGGACCGCTTTACTGGCTGCTGACGCCGGGGGCCATCCGGGAGCGGGGGCTGGGCGATGTGCTGGGCGTGATTGTGGGAGCGCCCGAGACGATCGCGTGGAGCGGGCTGTTCCTGGGCGGCCCCTTTGCCATGGCGACCCACAACGTCACCGCACTGCACGGCCTGATTCCGGCCGCTGTCGCCATCGCGGCCGTGACCCGAGCCTGGCGGTCGCCGCGACTGCCGGCGTGGGCGGTTGCGGCGGCGGCTCTCGTTTACCTGGCACCCAGCAATGAGTTCCTGATTCTGACCGTGCCGGCCGGGCTGGGCCTGCGGTTCTGGGTCCGGCGGCCATTGCATCCTCGGCTGGCGTTCGCCGCCTCGAGCGCCCTGGCGGCGGTCACTGTTCTGGCGCTGCTGCTGGCACAGACCACGAGCGGCGTGCTGGCCGGGACGTTCGGCGACGACCCCGACCTGGGACGTCTTGAACTGGCGCCAAACAGCGCGCATTTCGGCCGGCTGTCCAGTTGGGGGTTCAATAGCTCGGGTCCGTGGGTGACGTGGCCAGCGCAGGGTCGGCACGATACACCCATCCTGAGCGCCGAGTTCCTGGTCGACGGGGGGCTGCTGTTCTGGCTCCTGGCGCTGGCGTTGGGATGGGTCGCCTTTCGGCGAGGTGGGAGCGAGGCCACGCCCTGGCTGCTGATCGCGGCGGTGAACGTGGCCGTGGTCATCGTCTTTCGGGCCGAAGAGTCGGCGCCGAATCTGAACCGGCTGGCGCAGACCGGGTTCACCCTGGCCGTCCCCGCGCTGGCCCTGCTGGGCGCCGAGGCGCTGCCGACAGCCGGTCTGCGCGGGAGGTTGGCCGGCGGCGGCGCGCTGCTGGCCGCGTTCGTTCTTTGCGGGGCCTTCGTGCTGTCTGCCATGGCCTGGCCGCGGATGGTGGCGCAGCCAGCGTCCACGGTGGATCGCCTGACGCCGGGCGGGCGTGACTTCCTGCTGCGGCAAACCGAGGTGCAGGATCGGTTGCTGGTCGTGCATGGGGCGCAGACCACCGTGGACCTTTTCGATCACCGCGCCCCGGGGATCACGCTTGATGTCTCGGCCCAGACGGGCCAGTTCATTCCGTATGGGTATCACTCGCTGTCGCAGGTGGACCAATACCAGCACACCTACTGGCGCGCGCAGCAGGTACTGAGCGACAAGGCACTGACGGCGCTTGATATTCGATACGTCCTGATCGATCCGGCCCAGCTCACCGAGGCGCAGGCCGCCGCAATTGAGGAGAAGCTGGGGGACGGCCGCTTTGTTGAGGCCTTTCGCGACCCTTCCGGCGAGGCGGTCATCTATGAGGTCCGTGCCGAGAGGTAGCGGCGAGTCTCAGTCGGGAACGACGTCCCAGGCGTGGATGCGGGCCACCGGGCCGAGGACCGGGTCCACGGGTTGCATAAGGCGGCTGAGGCGGGTGAGGGCCTGGCCGGCGAGCTTGACTTTGCGGCCCTTGCGACCGGCGCGGAACTCGATTTCGTCCGCCGGGGGGACGGCGAAGAAGTGGCGGCGATTGCGGACGCGCCAGCCGGTGGCCTGGAGGTCGGCGCGGATTTCGCCGGGCGTGGCGGCCTTGAAGGGGCCGAGGCTGGGGTCCGGGGCCAGGGCGTACTCGACGCCCTTGTGACCGATGCGCCCTCGCATCCAGCGCAGCGGGCGGTGGTAGGAGCGGCGGTTGACGAAGGCCAGGAAGAGCTGGCCGTCGTCGTTGATGCGCCGGCGCATGGTGGTCAGGTACTGGCGCCGCTCGTCGCGCGGATAGCCCTCGAGGCGGAAGATCAGCGACATGACGTCGTAGCCCTCGGGGCCCTCGTGGAAGGCGTCGGGGTAGAGCTCGTGGCGCAGGGAGCGGGGGGCGCGGTCCCGGACGAATTCGAAGACCTGGTCGGTCATTTCGGCGAAGGTGAGGTCGACTTTGGGGTACCGGGAGGCGATTTCTTCGGTGTAGAGGCCGGTTAGTGGCAGGACATCCAGCCAGCGGCCGTCCTGCACGTTTACGAATTCCTCCAGCGCTTCGAGCACGGCGTCGCGCTCGGAGGGCACGGGTTTGTTGTAGCGGGCGCCGTTGCGGATCTTGGCCATCTGGAAGTCGCGGATCTGTTCCAGGGTCCATTCCTCGGGGTCGTCGCTGCTGGGCCAGTTGAGGCGGCCCTTGTACTTGTCGTAGTGGAGGAGGATGTCGATGGCACGGCGGCGGGGGGCCTTGGGGATGAGTTCGGGGTAGCCGAAGAGGACCAAGGCCAGGATTTCGCGTTCGGCAGGCAGGCCGAGGATGCGGCGAATGCGGTCGACGTCGCCGAGGGTGTCGACCCAGCAACTGGCGACGCCCAGGCTGTGGGCCATGAGCATCATGTTCTGGATGGCGGCGGCGGCGCTCTGGACCCAGGCGTAGTTTTCGCGGGTGTAGTTGTTGCCGTAGGAGACGAAGAGCGAGACGGGGGCCAGGTGGACGTAGCGGGTCTCTTCTGCGACCTCGGCCTTGGTCTCGGGGTCGTTGACGAGCACGAAGTCCCAGAGCTGCAGGTTGCAAGAGCTGGGGGCGTAGCGGGCGGCGTCGATGATCTTGGTGAGGGTGTCCTCCGACACCGGGTCCTTGCGGAATTTGCGGCAGGTCCGGCGCGTGAAGATGGCCTCGTCGACCGACATGAGGG
>LXNI01001439.1_pt1 | contig 20721 bp, 14 predicted proteins | sample 809091 | NCBI WGS metagenome assembly LXNI01 (sample SAMN04870527, study PRJNA318959) | sponge metagenome | biome: 01000161; feature: marine sponge reef; material: water | host: Sarcotragus foetidus | place: Greece: Milos, Mediterranean Sea | collected 2013-05-29 | depth 5-7 m | reverse complement strand
AGCACATCCGCGTAATGGCGTACAAGCTCCAAGTGGAGGTCCTGGGCCGAAGTGTTACCTCGTGGGGTAGGCTCCGGAGTAGAAAAATGTTGAGAATTCATGGAATGTGATATAAGTTGAAAGTGTTATATCACACTCCTTTTAACCAACTAATATTGGAGCATCCCCCAGGTGTTTAGGGCGTAATGCTTTTACCGGTATACTAGTTTATTGATAATTCCATGGATCTCTAATCTGATGTTTACAAGAGAAAAAATTGTTCTGAAACTGTTGAATCAGCTACAGCAGCCCGTAGCCAAGACCGTATTCGTCAAGCTTGTATTCCTTCTCCGACATGAAACTTCACTGAGGAATATGTCAAGCTTTTACGACTTCGTTCCGTACAAATATGGTCCGTTTTCTTTCACCTTATACCGCGAATTGGAGCGGCTGAAGAGTAATGGATACGTCAGAGAAGTTGAGGGTAAATTGGCACCATTGCCATTAGTTGCTTCTGCGGGACCACTGCCCCCTTTGGGTAAAGTCGCTGTGCGCCACGTTGTTGGAAATTATGGAAACACTAGTAGAGAGGCAATTTTGGAAGATGTTTACAGGCGGTATCCCTGGTTTGCACTCAATAGCGAATTACCCCAGCGAAATTTTGCATCCATAGAACCTCCTTTGAAGGCACCGCCCGCTGTATACACATCGGGGTATGAGGGAATGTCAGTTGAGGCATTCTTCAACCGGTTGCTTAAGCAGGGAATTCGTTTGCTTATTGATGTGAGAGCCAATCCGGTTTCGCGTAAATACGGGTTCGCAGGCTCCCGCCTACGCCAATTTTGTGAACGACTGGGACTCTCATATTGGCATGAACCTAGCGTAGGGATACCCCGAGAGGCAAGGTCCGAACTTAATGATTTGGCCTCGTACCGCCGTCTGTTTCGTCACTATGAGGAGTCTATTCTCTCAGCGCAACTCAAGAAAATAGCCGAATTGGGTAGGATAATGTCTGAAAATCCGTCCGTTCTCGTATGCTTTGAAAAAGATGTTGAGCGATGTCACCGAGGATGTCTGGCACCTTACATTGCACGCGAATCCGGCCTAAAAGTAATTCATCTATGATCCAATCTACCCCTGAGCAACGTAAACTTCTCGTTCTAATCACTGTGAAGACGTACCCTATCCCCTCTTCAAAGTACGACGAACTGGTCTGCACTGCCGGAGTGACTGAGACAGGCGACTTTGTACGTCTCTACCCGATTAATTTTCGAGATTTACCATACGACCAGCAGTACAAAAAATACCAGTGGATTGAGGTGATAGCTTCAAAACATACTGGGCGCGAACAACGGAAGGAGAGCTATCGACCGGACAACGAGTCAATCCGTATCTGCGGAGATCCCATAAAATCAAATCCCGGTAACTGGCGCGGTCGAAGTTTGTATGTACTGAAGAACAAAGCAAAGTCTATGGAAGATCTCTGGGAACGCCAGAAATCTGACAAGACATCTCTTGGAATCTTCAAGCCCAAGAATGTTTCTGATCTGGTCATCCAGCCCGATAGTTCAGAATGGAATCCAACATTTCTCGCAGAACTCGAGCAGCAAAGAATATGGGAGAATCGCACGAACAGCCGGGAGCCACCACGGAAGGTACCCTTCAAATTCAAGTATAGGTTCCATTGCAATGATAAAAATTGCAATGGACACAATATGAGCATTTTTGATTGGGAAGTCGGAGCCCTGTTTTGGAGAATGGTGGATGAAGGGATGACCCACGAGAGTGCTGCAGAAGGAGTGAAACGGAAATTCTTGGAAGACCTTTGCGGAGATGACAAGGATACTCATTTCTTCGTGGGGACGATTCTCGCTTATCCCGAGAGTTGGATTATCCTTGGAGTCTATTACCCAAAAGTCGAACCCCCAAGCCTTTTTGATGAATTCATGTAGTCTCTCTGTAGAATCCTTGATTGGCCAATGCGGGTCTTAATGATCATTCTCTCCTGATTGATCACCTTGGCATTCCCAGACTGTACCTCATAGCGGAAAAGAGTTCTAGATGATCGTCCAATTGGAATTGCGATCTATTTCCTGGGCCTCTGGAGTTCCTTTGGTGACGACGAATTAGTACTGATTCATCATATTCATATCCGCTGACCTCAATGAGATACGGCGATTCACCAACCACGAGCCGACACGAGACTTTAACCAAATCGTTTAACTCCCCAGCCCTCTGCCAATTATTCGACCACATCTTGGTGTTCCCATAGATGAAAAGAATTTCCGTAACAACGAGTTGTTACTTATGGACACAATTCCCATAATTATGTATTCCCACTGTCATGCCGAGATGTCTGCGGAGGTTTTAGTTGTCAGAGGAGTCTGTTGGGTGCCGGTTAAGTTGCAGTGGGTGCCACTTGTAGCAGAAAGCGCTTCATTAACTCATGCTGTTCAGGTGGTCGCTTTGGTATCATGTCCGTAGTGGAGGGAGTGCGTAAAGCTTGGGGAAGGTGCTCTATGTTCCTCACATCGGACAGAGATTTGCCCTTGCCCCAAGGACCCTAAAGCATCCGGGATCGTACACAAACGCCAGTTCCAGGGGCTATAGCTCAGTTGGTAGAGCGCCTGAATCGCACTCAGGAGGTCAGCGGTTCGACTCCGCTTAGCTCCACTTCTCCTCCTTGTCACCCCAGATCGTATCAGTTTGTTCTCTGGCCTATCTGTGCAGGAGGGGTGTTGTTTTCCTATGGTGTTCCAGGCCTGATAATCACCTTATATAATGGGGCAGGGGTTTGTGCTCCAGGAATAGATAATACCCGAGCGAAGGTAATTCTCAGCCCCTCCGATAATCCCCTGTAATCTCGTAGATTTACCTGCGCGTATCTCGGGTTTTGTTTCACCATAGTGGTTATTCACCAGATGTTATCTAACTACACACTTCGGGTTGCCTTAGGGCTTTTAATGCTAGTCTTTTTCTGGCCCACAGCAGGATCTGCGCAGCCTTATGACACCACTTATTACAGCGCACTGGAGTTTCGCAGTGTAGGGCCTTACAGAGGTGGTCGCTCGGCGACTGTTACAGGAGTTCCAGGGCAGCCCATGAAAGCATACTTCGGTGCAACTGGTGGAGGGGTCTGGAAATCTACAACGGGAGGATCTTCTTGGGAAAATATATCAGATGGCTACTTTGGAGGGAGCATTGGCGCAGTTGCAGTCAGTACATGGGATCCCAATGTTATTTATGCCGGCGGTGGAGAAAAGACTGTGCGTGGGAATGTATCACACGGCTATGGTATATACAAATCACTTGATGCCGGCCGTACGTGGGAGCATAAAGGGCTCTCTGACAGCCACCGGATTCCACGAATTCGTATTCATCCCCGCAATCTGGATCACGTATATGCTGCCGTGACGGGTCACTTGTCCGGCCCAAACGATGAACGTGGTATTTACAGATCAATGGATGGGGGAGAGTCCTGGGAAAAGATTTTGTTCATCAGTGACGAAGTAGGATTTGTTGATCTTGTGATGGATCCAACAAATCCGAGGGTTCTGTACGCCAGTGCATGGCGTGTTATCCGAACACCATATAGCCTGGAAAGTGGTGGTGAGGGTAGTGGGATATGGAAGTCTACCGATGGAGGTGACACGTGGGCAGAGGTAACCGGGCAGGATAATGGCTTGCCAGGTGGGACACTTGGAATCAGTGGTATTGCTATCTCCCCAGTAAACGCGGACAGAATATGGGTCATCATTGAGGCCGCCGAAGGAGGCGTATTCCGGTCTGATAATGGAGGCGAAACGTGGCGTAAGATAAATGACGACCGCAATCTGCGGCAGCGTGCCTGGTATTACACGCGTATTTATGCAGACACAGCTAGCGAGGATGTGGTTTATGTCCTTAACGTTCAGTTTTGGCGATCCAGAGATGGAGGCAGTACTTACTCAAGTATCTCTACACCTCACGGAGATCATCACGACCTGTGGATTGATCCTGATGACTCCAATCACCTCATTATTGCTGATGATGGCGGTGCACAGGTAAGCTTTGATGCTGGGGCCAATTGGAGCACATACTACAATCAACCCACAGCTCAATTCTATCGTGTTACGACGGACAATCATTTTCCGTATCGCATTTTGGGGGCACAGCAGGATAACTCGACTGTACGCATACTACATACTTCCAATGGTCGCAATGAACGGGAATGGGAGCCTACCGCGGGAGGTGAAAGTGGCTGGTTAGCCCCTAAGCCGGATAACCCGCAGATCGTGTACGGAGGATCATACGGTGGCTATTTGACACGGGTTGATCATGATACTGGTGAGCGCCGAGCCGTAAACGTGTATCCCGATAATCCGATGGGGCATGGTGCAGAAGGTATGAAGTATCGATTTCAATGGAATTTCCCCATACTGTTTTCAATGCACGATTACAATGTGCTTTATGCAGCGGGTAACCACCTCTTCCGCACCACCAACGAAGGACAATCTTGGGAAATGGTCAGTCCAGACCTAACACGCGCAGATTCAACCAAGCTTGGCCCAAGTGGCGGTCCTATTACAAAGGACAATACGGGGGTCGAATACTATGCAACTATCTTCACGGTTGCTGAGAGTCCTCATGATCCCCAGGTCCTTTGGGCTGGGTCTGATGATGGACTCGTTCATATTACCCGTGATGGTGGCGCTACCTGGGAGGACATAACACCGACAGGAATGCCAGAGTGGATGCAGATCAATGACTTGGTAGCTCATCCGACAATGGAGGGAGGGGCCTATTTTGCTGGTACGCGCTATAAGCTTGACGACTTTACTCCATACATTTATAAGACAACTAATTATGGTGCAGGCTGGGAGTTGATCGTTGACGGTATCGACGAACAGCACTTTACTCGTGCCATTCAGCCGGATCCAGTGCGTCCGGGCCTCCTGTGGGCCGGGACAGAGTCAGGTTTGTATATCTCCTTTGATGATGGAGAGAACTGGAGCCAATTCCAGCAGAATTTACCAATCGTGCCGATCACGGATTTGGACTGGAAAGAGAATGATCTGATCGTAGCTACACAAGGGCGCTCGTTTTGGGTCATGGATGATGTAACCCCACTGCATCAGTTGTCCGATACAGTGGCTTCTAAGTCGATGTGGCTGTACGGTTCAGCTCCAACCTGGCGAACCGGAGGAAGCGTTAGTCTACGTTACTGGTTCAGAGAGGCACCGGATTCTAGCACCACTAAACTGCGGATTCTTGAATCTGATGGTACGATAATCAAGACCTTTAGCGCGGAAGATGGAGATATTGACGTAGAAGCAGGAATGAATGTTTTCAACTGGAATACTCGCTATGAAGATGCCGAGTCATTCTCTGGACTCATCATGTGGTCGGGCAGTGTTCGAGGCCCCAGGGCAGCTCCCGGAATCTATCGAACACGACTTGTTGCGGGGGATGACTCACTGGAAGTCACCTTCGAATTGCGCAAAGATCCCCGTTCGAATTCAAGTGTCGCCGATTTGCAGGAGCAATTTGATTTCCTGATTGGGATACGAGATAAGCTCACTGAGACCCATGAGGCGATCAAGGATATTCGTGAATTACGCACTCAGGTTCGAAGAATCACGGCCAACTTGGGTGAGGAGCATGCGGCCATCACGGATTCCGCGAAAGCTCTGATCCAAAAAATTACGGAGATTGAAGAGACACTTTATCAAACGAAAAATCAAAGCCGTCAGGATCCATTGAACTTCCCGATCCGGTTGAACAATAAGTTAGCTGCCGTTGCAGGTAATGCTTCTATTGGAGATTTTCGCCCTACGGATCAGGCTGTTGAGGTACGCGACAATATTGTGATGCATATTGATGCAGAGTTGGAGAAATTGCGATTTGTACTGGAGACAGACGTTCCCGCCCTTAATGCAATGATTCGTCAAGCAGACATACCGGCTATAAGTCCAAGATCAAATTAGCGAGAAGTCGGACTTAGTGAGTGGAGGGAGATTATTTGCGGGGGACAGTGTTTAGGGCCGGGTTCATGGGAGATGTATATCTGTTCGGATGGAGTCGCTGTTTGTTGAATTTTCGTGCAGCCGAGATCAGCACGTACAAAAAAGAATCAACAGCCCAATCCAAAGGGTGGAAGTAGCAAGTCGAAATAAGTTACCGGCTCTTAACCCCTTTAGGATCACACGCCAAGATTACCCATTGTGGTTGATCCGTACACCGGAAGACCATTGAGTCAGTTAGAACTCTTCCAATGAAAGTGTCAACGAAACCGAATTCCAACCCAGCCTCGTGTTAAACCAACGGTCATGGCATCAACTGTAATGATGTAATGGTAAGCACTGGGTCAACGGCCTTTGACCCAATGTGTCCTAGGCCTCCCTGACCAACAAAGTTCATGGTCACTCATGGATACGATTCCCTTACCAAACCTGCATCCGCAACGCATTCCATCTCGAGCGCACCTATCGTACGACTGACATTGCTTTTGATCGTTTAACCACTTGGTCGTCCATGACTACCTTAAGCGTGTAATAATATACCCCCGAGGGTAAGTCTTCAGCATCGATCTCCACAGTATGCCCCTTGCCCACTCCAAATGATCCATATGGCAGCATTTTGACCGTCCTTCCCAGTAGATCAGTGATAGTGACTGAAATTATTGCCGGTGCAGGCAGATCAAATGCTATTTTTGTTGTGTTCGATAACGGGTTTGGGTAATTTCCCCTAAGGGCAAGAGATATGATCTGCTCTGTTTGTTCGGTACCTACCCCCATGTTGTCTGTGATCGTTACTGTCACAGTGTGAGATGTCACATAGCCGCCCCCCGCCGTTGAAAGCGTCAGTGTTACCTCGTCATTCAACAGATCAGTGTCCTCTGCCGCGGTCAAGGTCACTGTCTGTTCCTGATTCCAGTTGCTTGTTGTAAACGTCAGCACGTTCATATCCAGAGTCAGGTCTGTGTTCTCATGCCCGGTAATCGACACCGTCACGTCACTTGAAGGTTGTGCCGTAAGTGCAACATTGATGGATGTCGTTTCTCCCTCCATAAACTCCACCAACGCAGGGATTGATATTCCCGGCATATCAAGGTCACTGATGGTGATTTCTTCTGAGATCGGACTACCTGCAACTACCCCGGAGGGTAGGTTACTCGTATCCAACTCCACCGTGAAGCTCTCATTCTCAATGTCCTCATCTTTATAGGTTTGGATTACATACTCCGCCTCTGTGTCTCCGCTGTTGATGTCCAGGTTTGCAGGGGTGGTACTGTCGTAATCATCGGGTTCAGCAGTTCCAGATGTGAGGATTAAGGGGATCATTATATCGGTGCTCAGCGCATCGGACAGATGCACGGTCACGGTGATCGACTCTCCCTCATCTACCGGGTTCTGGTCTATAGACAGACTCACTCCAGGCACATCACGGTCTCTGATAACCACCTCTTCCGAGATCGGACTACCTGCAACTATTCCTGAGGGTAGGTTACTCGTATCCAGCGCCACCGTGAAGCTCTCATTCTCAATGTCGTCATCTTTATAGGTTTGGATTACGTACTCCGCCTCTGTGTCTCCGCTGTTGATGTCCAGGTTTATAGGAGTGGTACTGTCGTAATCATCGGGTTCAGCGGTTCCAGGTGTAATCGTTAAGGGGATCGTTGCATTGATATCCAGAACATCAGACAGTTGTATGGTCACGGTGATCGACTCTCCCTCATCTACCGGGTTTTGATCTACCGACAGACTCACTTCTTCTACATCAAGGTCTCTGATGGTCACCTCCTCCGAGATATGGCTACCTACCCTGACTTCAGAGGGCAGGTTGTTGACATCCAATTCCACCGTGAAGGTCTCGTCCTCGTTGTCGTCATCTGTATAGGTCTCAATCACATATTCGGCCTCTGTATCTCCGCTGTAGAATTCCAGTACAGGAGTGGTAGTGTCATAATCACCGAATTCAGCAGTTCCAGGTGTAGTCGTTAAGGGGATCGTTACATAGGTGTTCAGCGCATCGGACAGTTGTACGGTCACGGTGACCGACTCTCCCTCATCTACCGAGGTCTGATCTACCGACAGACTGATTTCTACTACATCAAGATCAATGATCGTCACCTCCTCCGAGGTACGGCTACCTGCCCTGACTGCAGAGGGCAGGTTGTTGACATCCAATTCCACCGTGAAGGTCTCATCCTCGCTGTCGCTATCTTTGTAGGTTCGAATTATGTACAACTCTGACGTATTTCCACTGTTGATGACCACGCTTACAGGGGTAGCACTGTCATAATCATCGGATTCAGCAGTGCCGGATGTGAGTGTTAATGGAATCGCTACATCGCCGCTCAGTGGATTGGACAGTTGTACAGTCACGGTGACCGATGTCCCTTCATCTACCGGGTTCCGATCTACCGACAGACTCACTTCTTCCACATCAAGGTCTCTGATGGTTACCTCCTCCGAGATCGGGCTACCTGCCGTGACTTCAGAGGGTAGGTTATTCGCATCCAATTCCACTGTGAAGGTCTCATCCTCGCTGTCGTCATCTTTATAGGTTTGGATCACATGCTCCGATTCTGTATTTTCACTGCTGATTACCACGCTTACAGGAGTAGTACTGTCATAATCACCGGATTCAGCGGTGCCGGATGTGAGTGTTAATGGGATCGCTACATCGGTGCTCAGCGCATTGGACAGTTGCACAGTCACGGTGACCGACTCTCCCTCATCTACCGAGGTCTGATCTACCGACAGACTGATGTCTGCTTCATGGGGGTCTCTGATGGTCACCTCCTGCGAGGTAGGGCTACCTGCCCTGACTTCAGAGGGCAGGTTGTTGACATCCAATTCCACCGTGAAGGTCTCATTTTCAACGTCGTTATCTGTATAGGTTTGAATCACATGATCCACTTCTGTATCGCCACTGACAATGTTCAGGCTTACAGGAGTAGTGCTGTCATAATCACCGGATTCAGCGGTGCCGGATGTGAGCGTTATTGGGATCGCTACATCGGTGCTCAGGGCCTCGGATAGTTGTACGGTTACCGTGACCGGCTCTCCCTCATCTACTGGGTTCTGATCTACCAACAGACTGACTCTCGGTGTATCTCCGACAACACTTGTCAAATTAAAGCGAAAGGTTCCTACAGACATGACGGATCCGTCAACTAAAAATGGAGAGGCCGTAATACGTTCGATAGCTTCCCTTGGATTGGTCGGCTGATTTGGAGAGGTATAGTTGGGGCCACTATCAGTTCCTGCATCATAGACAAACAGATTTATCTCGAGCGAATTGATCCAGTTTCCATTCCCATCCAGTAAATTCAACCCTGACACCCCGACAAACCAGTCCGGGCTGGGAGCCAGCATTGATGTAACCGTCACAAAGTTCCAAGGTGGGCGAATGTTGAAGGTAGTTGTTTGAACACCCGGCGAATTCAACCCTGACGCATCTATGACGGCATCCGCGTTTGATGCACTGACTGCTTGATTGATTTCGTTTCGAAGTGTTCCCTTGGCTCCGAGCTCGGCCATTTGCTTGATGCCGTCACTAGCATTCGATCCTACATCCCAAAATGACACTGCATTGTTGTGGGTACCTCCAATCATCCCGGAAAAATGAGGGCCAGATGGAAAATTTGTAGGATGTGTGCTGGAAGACCAAGTTGCCGTGAATGTGAGTTCGTAGGTGGCGGTACCTTGCGCGATCACAGTCGATATGCATAGAAAACTACTCGCCATGCAGCAGAATAGACACTTCTGAATCAGACATGTAAATTTAATAGACATTGTATAGCTGTTCTGGTTATGGCAGAGTGGAATTCTATCCTGACCACTCAGGTTATATGCTTGCAGTTATGTTTTTCTTTGTCGGAAATTCAACTCACCTCCAATCTATCTTGATGTTCTTGGTTCACGCTCAATCGAAATAGTGACGGGCCCATCGTTCACTAGGGAAACCTGCATGTATGCACCGAAGCTGCCACAAACTACTGGATGTCCCAGTTCACCCGAGAGTCTATCCCTGAAGTATTCATACAGGGGCTCTGCAATTTCGGGTCGGGCTGCTTGGACAAATGAGGGGCGAAGTCCTTTTTTCGCATTGCCGTAAAGTGTGAATTGGGATATGAGCAGGACTTTACCGCCGATATCCCCCACAGACAAGTTCATTTGACCCGCGTCATCTGCAAAAATGCGAAGGCGAGCACATTTGTGTGCCAACCAATCCGCTTCCGCAGTGGTATCGTTTGAGTGAATCCCCAGAAATACCAACAGCCCCCTATTAATAGCACCAAGCGTGGTGTTATCTACGGTTACGGAAGCTTCTCGGACGCGTTGTACAAGGGCGATCATTGAGCCTGTATTTCATTGAGAAAGTTCAAGAGTTTTGCCGCACTGTGCCCTCGGTGACTGATCCTGTTTTTTTCGTCGCGGGAAAGCTGTGCAAGGCTAATGTTGAACCCCTCTGGAACGAAGATCGACTCGTAGCCAAAGCCTCCGCGTCGACATCGCAGATGTTGCAATATGACCATGCAGGCATCCCTCAAAGTACTCGAGACCGTCAGGGAATGCCAAAGCCAATATCGTAATAAATTGAGCACGGCGGTTTGTTTCATTTGCGAGCATCTGAAGCACTAGGGCACGGTTGGCCGTGTCATCCGTATTCATGCCGGCAAAGCGAGCAGAACGTACGCCAGGTTGCCCATTGAGGGCATCAATGCATAGTCCGGTATCGTCACCAAGTGCCCAATGCCCCGTGTGTTCATGTGCGCTTAAGGCTTTCAGTGCTGCGTTTTTTTCGAGTGAGGAAGCGGTCTCGTCCACTGATGGGGCGTCTGGAAAGGCAGACAAATCTATGACATCTGCAGATGCGGAAGCTAGAAGCAGTTTAAGTTCAGCCGCTTTATGAGTATTTCGGGTAGCTAGAACCAGTTTCGGAGGTGAGCAAATGCTTGCCATCAACACGATTGTTGTTTGACAGAAATATCGACTATTGAGTTGAATTCCCGTTAATGGGGCTGTGATGGAATGGTTTTAGGAGAGGAGATATTTTGTATTTAGTTGGCTCTCCTAGAGTTTCAGCCCGATGAAACTCAACCTGGAATCTTCCAGTAGTTGCTCTCCCTAGAGTTAGTGTTGATCATTGACCGACGCTAATGGTTTACGCGCTTGGCATTCGAACCGCAGCCAATGAGCAGCACACGATTTGATGAGATTACGGCACTCTGCAAGCGCAGAGGTTTTGTTTTTCAGTCTTCCGAGATATATGGTGGGCTGGGAGCCACCTATGACTATGGTCCCCTAGGCGTGGAACTGAAGCGAAATGTGCGCGAGCAGTGGTGGCGCGACATGGTTTATGCTAACAAAAACATCGAAGGCATAGATGCAGCAATTCTGATGCATCCCAGAGTATGGGAAGCTTCCGGGCATGTCGATGCATTTCACGACCCATTGATTGATGATAAAGCATCAAAGCGTCGATATCGTGCTGATCAACTTGTTGAGCAACACATAGACCGTCTGCGATCAAAAGGCAAAACGGAACGTGCAGACACGGTGCAAAAGCGTTTCACGGAAGCGCTCAATGCAGAGGATATGCCAAAGGCGCTCCATTCGCTTATTCTGTCCGAAGAAATTCGTGGTCCTGACTCGGGAGCGTTCGACTGGACTGATGTACGTCAGTTCAACATGATGTTCGAAACGAAAGTAGGAGCACTTGCTGGTGAGGATTCCTCCATTTATCTACGCCCTGAAACTGCACAGGGCATCTTCGTGAACTTCCAGAACGTATTGGCGACTTCACGCGTGCAGATTCCATTTGGCATTGCTCAAATCGGCAAAGCCTTCCGCAATGAAATTGTTGCACGGCAGTTCATTTTCCGGATGCGTGAGTTTGAGCAAATGGAAATGCAATACTTCGTGCATCCGGGCACACAACTTGAAGCGTACGAATTGTGGCGTTCACGCAGATGGGACTGGCATGTACGGAATGGTATCCCGGCATCGAAACTCCGCTGGCACGTACACGAAAAACCAGCCCATTACGCCGATGCCGCCGTCGATATCCAGTACGAATTCCCGATTGGATGGCAGGAGATCGAGGGCATTCACTCCCGTACGGACTATGACCTCAGCAGACACCAGGAGTATTCTGGCAAAAAGATGCAAATCTTTGACCAGGCATCGGGTAGCAGGTTCATACCGTATGTGGTCGAAACTTCTGCTGGATTGGACCGAACGGTCTTGATGCTGCTTTGCGAAGCATATCGTAAAGACGTCGTTGAAGGGCGAAGTCGTACGGTCATGGCTTTTGCACCATCTGTAGCTCCCATAAAGGTTGGTGTATTTCCACTGCTGCGTAAAGATGGTATGCCGGAGCGTGCCCGTGCCATCACAGATGCACTCAGACGCGAATGGAACGTTTTCTATGACGAAAAAGGATCCATAGGTAAGCGTTACCGCAGAATGGATGAGGCGGGTGCGCCGCTATGCATTACGATTGATCGTGATACCCTCGAAGGGGAGGGGGTGACTGTTCGCAACCGAGATACACTGGAGCAGGTACGGGTAGCCGATGGTCAGGTGCCAGCATTCGTTTCGGATGCTATGCGAGGTGCGGCGTAGCTGGCGGCTTGGTCCTCAACTGCCTGCCAGACTCTGAGTGCGTTGCCTCCGAGAATTTTGCCAATATCTTCGTCGGAATAGCCGCGGTGGAGTAACTCGGCAACTAGGTTGGGGTACGTTGATGCATCCTCTAGGTCTTTGGGCAGTGCGGTCACCCCGTCGAAATCACTGCCAATACCGACGTGGTCGATGCCAACCAGTTCGACAACATGATCGATGTGGTCTACTACCTCCTGCAACGTACCTAACGGATTTGATTTGCGCTGCGATTCACGATAGCGCGCACCCTCTTCGCTGTCGGGAGCAATATTATTTTCTTCCAGATGGGTTTCAATCGCAGCAGCCAGAGCGCGTCCGGGTTCCAGGTATTCGCCACGAACGAAAGAGGAGCCGTAGTTGATCATGATTACTCCATCTTTGGCAGCCATTGCCCGAATGAGCTCGTCGCTCAAGTTGCGTTCCCAGCCCGGTGTAAAATGTCGGGCAGAAGAATGTGAAGCAAGTACGGGTGCACTGCTGCGACGCAAGATTTGAGAGATCGTGCTGTCGGTCAGATGGGAGATATCTATGATCATGCCCAATCGATTCATATGATCTACGATCACTTCTCCAAGCGGACTGAGCCCACCCCATGTTCGTGTTGAATCGTAGGAAGAGTCACACAGCTGATTGTCTCTCCCGTGTGTGAGTGTAATGTAGCGGATGCCACGTGCGTAGTAATGCTCCAGATCTGCCACACTCTGAACCGGGGCTCCATTCTCCATGCCCATAGGCAGCGAAATCAGCCCTGCCGCTTTGTGCTCGGCCAGATCAGAAGACTGGGTCGCAATGGCAAATCTGTTCGGTGCATGCGCAACAAACCCCTCTACCATGTCAATCAGTGAATCTGCGAGGCTTGGAGCTGATCCAGGAACATCCTGGCGTGCACTTGGGATGTAAATCGACATGAACGGGGCATTCAACCCACCTGCAACTGCTCTCGGATAGTCAAAATCACCCCCAACGGTTTCCTGACTGATATCCTCTGTGTATCTGGTCATGCGGTAGGGAACGTCGACATGTCCGTCAATAATGAGATACTCTTGTGCAAGCGCGCGCGCACGTTCCATAGTGTCGTCGGTATTGTCTTGTGCGCAGCTTGCCAACAGGAGTAGGGACAGAATAACTAGTCGTTGCATAATCATCTTATCGGGCAGTAGCTTGTCCACGGACTTCACGTATAACCGTCACATTTACCTGACCGGGGTATGTGAGCTCACTTTGGATTCGTGAAGATATGTTTTCTGCAAGTTCACGCGTCCCTTGGTCGGATATCCTTGTGTGCTGAACGATAACACGAAGTTCACGTCCTCCTTGGATCGCGTAGGCCAGTCCAACACCGTCGAATGATTTGGCGATCTCTTCCATATCCTTCAGGCGTTCGAGATATTCTTCTCGGCGTATATGGCGTGCACCTGGCCGGGCCCCACTGATGGCATCGCACACCTGTACAATAGGTGCGTACAGCGTGGTCATTTCGATCTCGTCGTGGTGGGAGCCTACGGCATTGCAAACTGTCGGATGTTCTTTATAGCGTTTGCAGTACTCCATGCCGACGAGTGCATGGGGTTGATCGTCAGATTCCTGGAGGACTTTGCCAATGTCGTGCAACAGACCTGCACGCCGGGCCGTACGGGCATCGAGTCCCATTTCCGCAGCCATAAGTGAGCAGAGACGTGCTACCTGAATACTGTGGCTGAGTAGACTTTGGCCATAGCTCGTCCGGTATTTCATTTTCCCGACGATTGAAGTAAGGTCTTTGTTCATTCCGCGTAACCTCAGCTCAAGAACGGTGCGTTCACCTATTTCCTGGATTTCCTCCTCAACAGTTTTTTGGGCTTTATTTACGAATCGTTCGACGCTCGCAGGATGAATACGGCCATCTCGTATGAGCCCACTCAAGGCTATTCGCGCTATTTCACGCCGATAGGGATCAAATGAGCTGATTACGACTGCGCCGGGGGTATCGTCAATCAGGAGATCCACTTTTGCGGCTGCTTCGAATGCACGAAGATTTCGGCCTTCCCTTCCGATAATGCGCCCCTTAATGCTTTCGGAAGGCACGGGAACCACTGATACCGAGTTTGGCTCAACCTCGTCTGTCGCGAGCCGTTGCATCGTGGTGAGGACGATTTTTTGCGCTTCATGTTTGGCAGTACGCTCTTTCTCGTCCCGTATTTCCAAGAGCTCTAAGGCAGCATCTTCCTGCGCCTTTTCAATGATCTCCTCACGTAGGTGCTGATGTGCCTGATCTTGGGTCAGGCCTGCGATAACCTCCAGTTTTTTAATGCGATCATTGATGAGCGAGTTGAGTCTATGCTCCTTAGCATCCAAGCCATCAATACGCTGAGATGCCTGTTGCATTAGCTCATCAGCGCTCGCACGCAGGCTCTCCGCCTGACGGTTGATCTTTTCACTTTCTGCTTGAAGTATCGCAATCGCTTCCGTTGCGTTCCCCAAGAGTTTTTGCTTTTTTGTTAAGCGCCGGTTCCTGTTGCTGAGCTTCTTGCGTTGACGATCGTTCTTTGCTCTGAACTGTTGTTTATCCTGGTCCAGTTTTGCCCGTTCCTTCTCCAAGGCGGTACGTTGAGCATTAAATTCAGCACGTTCATTGTCGAGCTCTGTTCTAGCCTTCTTGACGATCCCCGCCCTCAAGGCGGTAGACTCCCCTTCTGCTAGGCTTATAATTGCTGATGATTGTTCGCGTGCACTCCTAAGTTTACCCTTGGCAGTTCTAGCAGATATCCACCAAGCAATCCCCAAGCCTGCACCAAACGCTACGATGGCAACGGCCAACAACAGGACGGCTTGCATACCGTCCATATTTTTATGACTTTTCCCTGAAGTAGGGTTACCGTTCGGGCCTGGAAGGGTTCCTTGGGAGGCGAAGGACGTCAGTGGTCTGGCAGTATCACAGACCGGGACTCCCTACAGCAGGTTAACACAATGCTAGCCTGAACTCGGATAGAGGTTGTTCTAGCTTAGAGAGCTCCGATTAATTGGAAAGGTATCCACAGGCGTCCGCAGCGGCGGGTGTGAACCCCAAAGTACAAGATTGGGAGTTGCCCAAACCCTTCCATCTTCCCCTGCGTGATCACGACCTGTATAAGGTTAGGGCCTGATGTCCAAGTCTGAAGTGTAACCCCCTTTAATTGATAGTGTCGGTTCACGTGCCTAGACCACTACGGACGCTCGAGGATAGACGGGATACAGTGCTGCCGCAATGCAGTTCCCTATTCCTGGACAGAAACCGGATCAACCTCCTCTAATACTTCGGTTAATATGTGGTCAAGATGATCTGTTTCGCGATCAAGAGCAGCCACCAAGGCATCAGATGCTTCTTTTGCACCAAGCAGTTCTTCTGCTAGTTGCAAAGCTGTTATCACAGCAGCTACAAGATCCGGCTCGCTCCGATTTTGATTCTTAAATGCTTGCATGCGCTGATTTACATCCTGAGCAACATTCCGCATAGTTTCTATATCACTTGCTTGCACCCGTAGAGGGTAATCACGGCCAAGAATGCGCACTTTAAGGGGTTGGGGCATGAGTTAGTCCACCTCCGGTTCAAAGACTAAATAATTGTCTATGGTCTTAATGAACTTATTGATCCGATCAAGAAGCTCCTGCTCGTCTTCGTCAAAGATAAGGACCGCTGTTGTGGGCTTCATATCCGAGGCAGCCTCGAGCTCTGCAATCCGCTCTGCGAGTTTTCGATTCTGTTGCCTCAGATGCTTGATCTCTCGCACGGCGGCTTCAACACGATCACGTAGTTGCCGCAGTGACTTGGCTCCCCGCAGCGCGATGGCAGGTTGCATATCGAACCCCTGGTCAACAGGAGGGTGGTCAGGCTTCTGCGCCTGAGACAGATCTTTTTCGGTCATGCTATAAATATTCTCGGCCGGACCTTCAACTACTCAGTTTAAGGTAATGGTTCAAATTAACGTTGTCAAATACCCTCAAGCACGTAACTCTGCGTCAAATTGTGCAGAAAGAGAACTAACAATTTTTTGAACTATGTGGTCAATCTCTTTATCGCGGAGGGTCCGATTTGCGCCGAAGCGTAATGAAAATGCTACACTTTTTTTATCTGGTTCAATTCCCTTACCCTTGTAGACATCAAATATCTCTATGCTCTTAAGAAGGGGCTGACCAGCCTTGCGCACTTTGTTGATCATGGGGCCAACAGGCTGTTGCGAATCCACGACTATAGCAATATCCCGCTCAACAACAGGGTAACGTGGTACTGGCGTGTAGACGGTAGCTGGTTGTTCTTCGCACATCAGTGCCAGTCTTGTCCAGTTAAATGTAGCAAAGAAAACGGGATCAGGTAAGTCGTGGGCTGCCTGCATCTCATCCGAAAGACGAGCAATAGTCCCCACCCAGTTATTGTCCGCGCAAAGTGTAATGTGATGGGCTGTAATCTTTGTCGGCTCGAAGCTTGGCTCCATGCTCAGAGAGTCGAGGTTCAATATGCTCAACAGCTTCTCTACATCGCCCTTGATGTCAAAGAAATCTGCCAAAGGTATGCTACCATCCCAGCTCTGTGGTCGTATAGGACCGCTAATCCCAAAGAGGAGCACTTCATATTCGGAGTAATTTTCTATAAAGGTTGCTTCATGTTTGCTGAGATGAAATACATGTCCGAACTCGTAGAACCGGAGTGTCTGTTGTCCGTGATGAGTATTGTGCTGCATAACATTCAGCATACCCGGCAGGAGTGAAGGCCGCAAGGTTGCCATGGAGCGGGATACCGCATTCAAGGTGCGTACAGGCGGATAGGCTGCTTCAATGACCGTTTGGCTGAACTGCATAACCTGTTCATCAGGCAATAGGCTGTTTGTATAGATTTCCCGGAATCCATTACCGTTCAGGTGGGCGTGAACACGTTCACGCATGAGATCAATGGGGCGCGTGACCGGAACGGATGCAGGTAACGGTGCAGATCGCGATTCTTTGATTCGATCGAACCCGTAGATGCGTGCAATCTCCTCAATCAGATCAATCTCTAAATGGATGTCAGGCCGGTATGTAGGTACCGTGCATGAGATTACGTCACCTGCTTCATAGGGGTCAAATCCCAGCGATCCAAGGATTCGAAGGATATCCTTACGTGGTATTTGTATGCCCAGAATTTTGGGTACACGGGCGAGCCGTAAATCGAGCTTGGTTGTTGCCGGGGGTTGGGGATGCACATCCACGATACCGGGGGTAACCGATCCACCTCCCAGTTCTGCAATCAGTGCGGCTACATGTGCTGTTGCCCATGGCTGGCTCGCAGTATCTACACCACGTTCGAATCTGTAGGATGCATCCGTAGCAATGCCAAGTGCTTTGGCAGATCGTCTAGTCCGGGACGGACAGAACCAAGCCCCTTCAATTAATACATTGGAGGTAGTATCGTCGACCTCGGAGTTTTCTCCACCCATGATGCCTCCAATTGCAATAGGTCGCTCACCATCACAAATCAGGATAACCCCCTCATTCAACGTATGCTTTTTGCCATCGAGTGTGGTAAATTCCTCTCCCTCGGCAGACTCACGGACAATAATTCGTTGTTCAGCTATACGGTCATAGTCGAATGCGTGTAGAGGTTGTCCGCATTCGTACATAACAAAATTGGTCGCATCGACAACATTGTTGATGGAGCGAAGCCCGATGGCTTCCAGTCGTCGCTTTAACCAGGTAGGGGATGGGCCGATTATTACGCCTGTGACAATCATTGCCACGTACCGGCGACACAAGTCAGGGCATTGAATATCGACCTTGATGTGTTGTATCGTCTCACCGCCGTCCGACGGAATGGTAACTTTGGGCCGTTTTAGTGGCACATTTTGCAGTGCGGATACGTCTCGGGCTATTCCTATGTGGCTGATTGCATCCGCCCGGTTTGGCGTGATGGCAACATCCAGTACAGTATCATTCACCTCCTGCCCTTCTCTCAGCAGATAGTCAAGCAGTGATTCACCAATCACAGCGGTTTCGGATAGAACCATGATACCGCTGTGGTCGTCAGACAGCCCAAGCTCATCTTCTGCGCAGATCATCCCCATGGAGACCTGCCCACGTATTTTGGATTTTTTGATCGTGAGTACTTTTTCTCCCATGACCAGACGAGTCCCAATCGTCGCTACGGGTACCCGTTGGTCAGCTGCAACATTGGGGGCACCACAAACGATAGGGATCAATTCATCAGTTCCCAAATCAATATCGCAAAGCCTCAGGCGGTCAGCGTTGGGATGCGGACGCACCGACTCCACGCGTCCGACGAATATGCCATCCAATGATGGACCAAGATGCAGCATGTCTTCGACCTCGAGTCCAGACATGGTCAAAGCATGTGCAAGGTCCTCCGGGGACAGTTCATGTGCTACGTACTCGGACAGCCAATTATAAGAGATCTTCATGGCAATTAGAATTGCGCCAAAAATCGCGAGTCGTTTTCGTAAAAGATGCGGATATCATCGATGCCGTACCGGAGCATGGCTGGGCGCTCTATGCCCATGCCGAAGGCGTATCCGGTATAGCGTTCGGAGTCAATACCTACGGCTTCGAGAACGTTAGGGTGTACCATGCCGCTACCCAGGATTTCCATCCAGCGTCCGCCCTTTGGATGATCAGGTAAGTTCCACCAGATGTCTACCTCACCACTCGGCTCCGTGAACGGAAAGAAGCTGGGACGGAATCGCATCTTGACATCGTTGCCGAAGAAGGCACGTGCAAAACTGGCAAGTGTGTTTTTAAGGTCGACCATAGTTACGCCCTCATCGACGACCAGTCCTTCCACTTGATGAAACAGACAGTAGGACTTATAGGTGATTGCTTCATTGCGAAAAACTCGACCTGGCGCGATCAGGCGGAATGGGGGCTCCCCTGCTACCATTGTTCGAATCTGCACGGGGGATGTATGTGTGCGCATCATAGCCCCGGCCCGACCTTCTCCCGGCTCTTCAATGAAGAGTGTGTCCTGCATGTCGCGGGCGGGGTGATCTGCCGGGAAATTCAGTGCGGTGAAGTTATGCCAGTCATCCTCAATTTCAGGCCCCTCGGCGATCGCGAAGCCCATGTGTTCGAATATATCAGTGATCTTGGCCAGGGCAAGCGTAATGGGATGTCGGGATCCGGCCCACTGACTGTGTCGACCGGGTAGTGTAAGGTCAATATCACGGGTATTTGTAGTCGTCACGCGGTGTTGTTCAATGGCAGATTCAAGCGCGGTTTGGGCTTCTTTACGCAGAGCATTGAGCAGCTGTCCGGCGTTGCGCCGATCCTGTTTGGGTAGATGCGGAATGGTCTTGAAGAGTTGGGGGATCACACCGCGTCTCTGTCCCAGGAACCGGATACGGAATTCTTCGGACTTGGCAGACGAATCAAGTTTTGCTGCTGCAATCTCCTCTGTGAAGCTTGCAGCGGCTTTTTTCAGATACTCTAGATTTGTCTCCATTCTACCAAAACAAGAAACCCGCCAAGCCTGCACGAGCAGGGGCGGGAATGTTCTCACCAATCTACATTCGGCCCCTAGCCAAGTGAGGTGCCGCTAAAAAAGAATGGCTCTTCATCTTTTTTAGTGGAAAGATCAATTTCGGACTCCATCTGGGTAGAGATCCAGGCCTCCGAGATAGAAGTAAATTGCATTGGCAAACCGCTGTTTATTGCGGAATCCGCGACACCGGACTTTAATGGTTTTGATCCGACTGTTCAAGCTTTCGGCAGGACCATTGCTGACCTTTAGAATGATGGCATTGATAATGCCCCACAAGTGATTCTTGATGGTTTTAGCAGTTTTTTTGACGGGTTCAAGCCGGCAGCGCATGGCCCAGGATAGCCAGCGCTTCCAGCCCTTGTAGGCCCAGGTACGACTGACATAGTGCCACAACTTCTGGGCGGCTTCCTTGATCGCCCAAGCTCTGGCGGTCCTCAACGTACTCTTGCGCAACGCTTGGAATCGTTTCTTTTGCCGCTCCGACCTATTGACTGGATTGGTCAACCAGTCATACTTGGTCCCTTTGAGATCGTCCATTCCTTGTTTCATCAACTCCCGGTTCTCCTGACGCCGAACCTTGTCCACGGCCGCTCCCAGATATTTGGC